>Ga0315282_10000143_pt1 | contig 141686 bp, 122 predicted proteins | sample YL17G07_20_MG_FD_203693 | JGI IMG/M metagenome (GOLD analysis project Ga0315282, IMG submission 203693) | Sediment microbial communities from Yellowstone Lake, YNP, Wyoming, USA - YL17G07_20 | ecosystem: Environmental > Aquatic > Freshwater > Lake > Sediment | place: USA: Wyoming | collected... | reverse complement strand
CTGATCCCGGGTGAAGACCCGGCCTTTTTTTGAAGCGAGAACGCTCAGGATCTTGAATTCCGTCGGGGTCAATTCGAGCGGCATTCCCGCCCGACTGACCTCGTGGCGTTCCAGATCGATGACCAGCATCCCTCCGATTATGATCTTTTTGGTCTGAATTCTCTCGGCCCCCCGCCTCAGCACGGCCTTAATGCGAGCCGTTAGTTCTTTGAGAGAAAAGGGCTTGATTACATAATCGTCGGCCCCGAGTTCCAGTCCCACGATTTTATCGGTTTCTTCGCCCTTTGCCGTCACCATGATGATGGGAAGGGACGACCATTTTTCATTTAATTTTAATGATTTACAGACATCGATACCGTCCATGTCGGGAAGCATAAGATCAAGCAGAACAAGATCTGGGGAGCGTTTCAGCAGAGACCGAAGAAAGCTTTCGCCCGTCGAAAAATGCTCGACCGCGAACCCTTCTTTTTGCAGATGCGAGGAAATAAGACTTGCGATGTCCGGTTCATCCTCTACGACGGAAATTCTATTTTTGTTTATGATCCTTGCCTCTCCGCTGCCCATTTTCTTATATTATAAAGAAAATCGCTCCGTTAAAAAAGAAGGGCCATCAATCTTTTCCTCGCCGGTCGCCGTGAATCCGGTCTTCGTTTCATCCTTCATCATAATGATGTTTAATGGTTTTTCCCCTGATGAGATAAATCACGTCCTCACAGATATTCGTGGCATGATCCGCGATTCTCTCCAGATGTCGTCCGATCAAAACAAGGTCCACGGCTCGGGGGATCGTCGCCGGATCCTGGATCGTATAGGTCAGGAGCTCCCGGAAAACCTGATCGTTGAGTTGATCCACATCATCGTCGCGCCGGCAAACATCCTTGGCCAGGGTTTCGTCCCGGTCGATAAAGGCCTTGATAGCGTCTTTGACCATATTTTGCGCAATACTGGCCATTAACGGCAGATCGAGCAGAGGCTTCAATTGTGGGAAGAGGAGCAGTCGCAAGGTCCGCTCGGCGATATTGACAGCTTGGTCTCCGATTCGCTCGAGCTCGGCGCCGATTTTCATGGCGGAAGCAAGAAACCGTAGATCCGTTGCCACGGGCTGGCGCAGCGCCAGAAGCCTCATGCAAATCTCATCGACGGCGATGTCGTACGCGTTGGTGATGTCCTCTTCTCGAAGCACCTCTTCGGCCAGTTCTCTTTTTCTCTCTTTCAAACCCTGAATCGAAAGCGAAATCGACTCTTGGACATGAGCCGCCATTTCTAAAAGCTTCTGTTTTAATGATTTCAATTCCTCATCAAATGGACGTTCCATTGATTCCTCCTTACTTAAATATTGTTTTTGCGTCAAACGCATTTTCATAGCTGTCTGATCCGTGCTCTTATCCGAACCTTCCGGTCACGTAATCTTCCGTCAAGCGGTTGGCCGGCGCCGTGAAAATTTTGTCTGTTTCATCGAACTCGACTAGCTCGCCCAGCATCAGAAAGGCCGTGTAATCGGACACGCGCGTGGCCTGCTGCATGTTATGAGTGACGATGACGACCGTGTAATGCTCTTTGAGCCTCTGGATGAGGTCTTCGATCTTCGCCGTAGCGATCGGATCGATGGCCGAGCAAGGCTCATCGAACAGGATCACTTCCGGCTCGACGGCCAAGGCCCGGGCGATGCATAAGCGCTGCTGCTGTCCTCCGGAAAGCGAGAACGCGTTTTCCTCCAGTCTGTCCTTGACCTCGTCCCAGAGGGCCGCTTCTCGCAGGCTTTTTTCGACAACCCGCTCGATTTTGTCCCGGTGTCTTATCCCGTTGATCCGCAGCCCATAGGCCGCATTGTCGAAAATCGATTTGGGAAAAGGGTTGGGCTTCTGGAACACCATGCCCACTTTTTTCCTGAGTTCGACGACGTCGACGCCGGAAGAATAAACGTCTTCTCCGTCGAGAAAGATCTGTCCTTCGAGTCTCGCGCTAGGAATGACATCGTTCATCCGGTTGAGAGTTCGGATGAAGGTCGACTTGCCGCAGCCCGACGGACCGATGATGGCCGTGACCTTTTTCTCATAGCAGACGATATTCAGGTTCCGGAGCGCCGGCTTGGAACCGTAATAGAAATTCAAGTTTTGAGTTTCGATCTTCGGTTTGTTCTTCAACATGATCTATCTCTTCTTTCGGCGAAGCTTATACCTTGTGATGACCGCAGTCATGTTCATTCCCAGGACAAAGACGATAAGGACAAGGGCTGTCCCATATGCCAGGGGCCGAACCTTGGCGATGTCGTGGTGCTGTGTCGCCATGATGTACAAATGATATGGGAGGGCCATAAACTGGTCGCGCAACGATTTTGGCAGAAACGGCAGGTAAAACGCCGCGCCGGTGAACATGATCGGCGCCGTCTCGCCCGCTGCCCGGGCTAGGCCCAGCACGGTTCCCGTCAGCATGCCGGGAAGCGCATGAGGAAGGACATTGGTCCGGATGGACTGCCATTTGGTCGCGCCCAACGCCAGGGCGCCCTCGCGAAATGAATTAGGGACGGTCTTGAGAGCCTCTTCGCTGGCCGTGATCGTCCAGGGCAAAGTCAGCAGTCCGAGCGTCAGGCCCGCTGAGAGGATCGATGTCCCAAACTTGAGGACATTGACAAACAAGATGACTCCGAATAACCCATAAACGATGGAAGGAACTCCCGCAAGATTGCGGATCGAAAGGCGAATGAGGCGGGTCGTTCGGCCCTGACGGGCATATTCATGGAGATAAATCGCGGCGAACAGGCCCAGCGGAACCGCGAACATCGCCGTGACCATCGTGACCAAAAAGGTTCCCACAATAGCCGGAAAAATCCCGCCCTCGGTCATCCCCCGCCTGGGCGCTTTGCTCAAAAATTCCCAGCTGATCGAGCTTCCACCTTTTTTCCCGACATCGTAAAGAAACAAAAGGAGGACGGCCAGGACCAGATAGAGGCAGACCCTCAGGAGAAAGAAGCCAAAGAATTGGATGATGTTTTTCTTTTTCATCGTCGGCCTTCTCATTGTTCGCCTTCCTGGTATTTCTTGAGGATGAGGTCGGCGACTAGGTTGACGCCGAAGGTCATGACAAAAAGCACGAGGCCGATGGCGAAAAGCGCATAATAATGCGTCGTATAATACGGCACCTCGCCGAGCTCGATGGCGATATTGGAGGTCATGGTCCGGATGGAACTCAGAAAACCGTGCGGGAACGACCGGGCGTTGCCGGTGGCCATGAGCACGGTCATGGTCTCGCCGATCGCCCGGCCCATGCCGAGCATGAATGAGGCGATAATCCCGGACAGGGCCGCCGGGATTTTCACCCGGACAAGCGTCTGCCAGCGGGAGCCGCCCAAAGCCAGCGAGGCTTCGCCGTAGGCCGACGGCACGGCGTTGAGCGAGTCCTCGGAGATGCTGATGATCGTCGGCAAAGCCATGATCGCCAGGAGGAGGCTGCCGTTCAGGGCGTTCAAACCGTTGCCTACATGGAATATCTTGGCGATGGCCGGACCGACAAGCACTATTCCCAAGAAGCCCACGACGACGGAAGGAATTCCGGCCAGCATCTCGACAATCGGCTTAACGATTTCCCGGACCCTCCAGTGAGCGACATCCGAGAGATAGGCGGCCACTCCGAGCCCGATGGGAAAAGCAATAATGAGAGCTCCGGTCGTCGCGATCAAGGTGCTGACGATCATCGACAGGATGCCGTATTCCGCCTTGACGGGGGATGTGGGGTCCCAGGAAACGCTCGCAAAAAATTCTTTGAGGCGGACTTCCCGGAACGCCGGAACGGCCGAGAAGAGAAGCAGGGCAAAGATGCCGATCAGGACGATGACCGCCAGGATCCCGTTTGTGAAAAAGAAGACCCGAACCGTGGACTCTTTGAAGTCGCGAAACTTTTTTTTTCTCATGTTCTTATCCGCAGCCTGTGCAGGTCGATAATCCGCAGCCGGTGTTTTGAGGGAGCCGGAGGAGGAGCCGTCGCTCCTCCCCGGCCTAAGGCTACGGATTTATTTGAAATTCTTCTCGTTCATGTCCTTATATTTGGCGCCGATCGTGTAGAAGCCTTCGCGCTCGACGATCTTCTGACCCTCGGGCCCGACCTCGAACTGAATGAACGCCGCCAAATCTGCGCGCGGCTTTCCATTGGTCGCCTGATAGAGGGCCCGGGCGATAGGATATTTGCCCGTGTCCACGGCTTCTTTGTCCAACGGAGAATAAGACTCAGACTTGGCATCTTTGGAGATTTCGAGTATTTTGAGGCCTTTCATGGGCTTTCCCGTCGCCTTGTCGACAACATAGCCTACGCCGACATAGCCGATGCTGCCGTCGTCCATTTTCACGCCCTCGACGATCTGAGCGTTACCGTTCATCTCCTTCATGTCCGGCGAGTAATTCTTGTTCTTCAACACGTGCTCCTGCAGGAACACGTAGGTCCCGGAATTGGATTGGCGGCCGTAGAGCGAGACGGGCATATCGGGTCCTCCGACAGCTTTCCAATTTTTAACCTCGCCGCGATAGATAGCCCCGACCTGGTCCATGGTGAGCTTGGTCAGCGGGTTTTTGTCGTTGACGATAATGCTCAGGCCATCGATGGCTATGGCGAACATTCTCGGCCGGACGCCTTTTTCCCAGGCCTGGTTGATCTCTTTATCCTTCCACTCGCGGGAGAGGTCGGCGATGTCGCAGGTTCCGTTGATCAGGGCCGAGGCGCCCGTCCCCGAGCCACCGCCGAGAACGGCGATGGGCGATTTCGGATTCCTGGCCATATATTCTTCGGCCAGGATCTGGACGAGGTTGATTATCGTATCCGATCCCTTGATTTGGATCATTTTCTGCTGAGACACCAGGAACGGCACGGCTATGAAAGCCAGAGCGATCTCGGCGATCGCGATCCATTTTCCTAATTTCCATTTCATGATGAACCTCCTTGATTCTTATTAAATTTCTTCCTCAGAAGGAGAGAAAGAATGTCATGTTAAAAACGATGTCGGTCTTCTTGGCGGAATCTTTGTAGCTATAGATCCAGACATTCGGCTGGAGCTTCCAGCTGCTGTGGACGGGCGCCCAGTCCAGGCCGGCTATGACCAGACTCATCTTCTTGCTGCTGACCGTGGAGTTGGGCATGTAGGAGTCGAAGCGCGCAAATGCGTTGAGCTTGTCGATAATGATCTTGAAGGTGCTGAAGATCGAGAATCCGCCCACGTTGTAGTGGCTCTCATCGGCGTTCTTGTTGAGCTCGTTATTATAGGTGAACCATTCGCCGGCCAAGGTGAGTCCTGGAACCATCTCGAAATACGCGTCCAGCTTGTACATCATCGCCTTGGCCGAATCGGACGGCTTCTCGTATTCCGCGTATCCGACCAAGCTCAGCCCGGCGAGGGGCACGAGTTGGATCTGGCCCGCGAACTTCTTGTACTTATTGAGCTCAGGATGGGAGTATCCTTCGCCATTGGTCACCATTAATCCGTAGCGCAGTTCCTTGGTGACCGGACCCGTGAGGTTAACGCCGAGGTCGGCGCTCGAAGCGCGGATATCGACACCCGTGACGTCTTTATAGCCGTCGACGATCGTCTTGGCCACGCTCCGGTAGCCCCAGCGGTCCTCGGCCAGTTTGAAGGTAATGGTATCGACCATGCCGATCTTCAGGCTGGAATTGGGAAGAAGCCCGGCCCAATCAAGATAGAGGTGCTTTATAAAAGGCCTGAGCTTATCATCTTTTTTCGTCAAAAAATCTTTAGCCACCGAGGTGATGTTGGCTGTGTTGTCGGCGTCGAAACGGAGGCGGAACTTCAGGTCATCATTGATCTTGTTTTCGTAGGTGAAGTAAGCCCGGCGAAAGGCGAACTTATTGTCGAGCGCCTTGGCCGCGTCCGTGCTCGTTAGGAAACCGTTGTCCGTCAGGTTGAAAGAATAATCAAAATAGATTGTCGTGTTGAATGTCTGCGGCGGCGGGGTCGGGGTTTGGGCCAAAAGTCCGGTCGAAGCGGCGGCCGCAATAAGAACGGCCAGGGCCGCTTTCTTGATCGTCTTTGTGTTCATTAACATTTCTCCTTTGAAAGTTGTTCTTTCCCTCACAGGCAGGCGGTGCACCTAATCGACCTGCCGTGGTTGAGGATTTTCATTTTCTTTTTCGAGTCTACAATAGACTTAAATTGTTAAGAATTTATGAAGATTGAATGAAATTTTAGTGAATTAAATTCGGCTGACCAAAGAACACATTTGGCAATTCAAAGCTTCTTCGATATAATATTTTGCCAGGAAACCGGAAAAGGAGGAGATTATGAGACTTTCGATATGCCGACGGCTCGCCGCAGGCTCTTTGCTTCTGCTGATGCTCGGCTTTTCGGCTTGGGCCCAAGCGAATCTGTCTTTGAAAGATGTCCTTGAAAAAAATATCCTGGCCGCGGGAGGCCGGGAGAAGCTCGGCCAGATCCAAAATTTCACGTTCAAATCGGGAGGGGCCCGCTATTTTGTAGCATCGAGCGGAGAGTTTAAGATCGTGACGGGCAAAGATCCGGTCGTGACCGAGGTCATCTTAGTCAAGGGCGACAAAGTCCAAAGAAATTCCTTTAATGAGACGAGCGAACTGACGGGGAATCGGAAAACGGTCAATCAGACCTTAGCCAAGCTCTATACGGGCCTGTTCTCACTTCTTAAATTCGAAGACCAACTCGAATTTCAAGGCCTAAAAACCTACGGCGCGGAGGAGCTTTACGTCATGGCAGCCAAAGCCGATTCCCTAAATATCGAGTTTTTTCTGAGCTCGAACGATTACTTTCTCAGGCATCTTGTCTTCAAAGGACAGACACCCGAAGGCGATAAATACGAGGTCAATTACGACTTCGGGCCCTTTGAAGAAACGGAAGGCGTGAAGATTCCGCTCTCCTGGTTCAGCTCCCAGGTCGGAACCCGGGGCAACTTGACCGAAATCAGCGAGGTCAAAACCAACCAAACGCTCGAAAAAGATTTCTTCACCAAGCTCGAGGTCAATGTCGGGACCACGGAAGCGGAGCCGGGAAAATTGAAAGGCAACGTCCTTGATTCAAACTCCACTCCCTACAGCTTTTTGATCACGACGAACTGGATGAGAAAGGACATTGAAAAAGCCGACCTCAAAACCAATGACCGCCTGGCGTGCATCATCGAGGGCGTCGAATTCGAAGCCGTCTTTTACGCCGCGGCCAACGAAATGCCGCCCCAAAACGAATTGGCCAAGGGCATGCTCATTTTAGCGCCCATGGGACGAGGCGGCGATAACTACGCTCTCCAATTTTTCGCCGTGGACAGGACCCGACTACCACTAAAGCTCAAAATCTTGTCGACGATTGAAATCACCAAGAAATAAATCTATAAACTCATGAAGGAGAAATCCATGTCTCGAATGAAAAGAAGAAATTTTATCACGGCCGTGACGTCTGGTCTATTCGGTCTCGGCCTCTCAAAAAATATCGGCGCGGGAACCGCCAGGCCTTCGCTCCCCCGTCAGAAGGAAGAAGCGGCGCCCAAAGTTAAAAAATATAACGCGCTGGGCAAAACGGGACTCAAAATCTCGGACGTGAGCTGCGGCGCGATCTCTTTGTTCGAGCCCAATGTGCTTCGCTACGCCTACGAATGCGGCGTCAATTACTTCGACACAGCCGAGAGTTATCTGCGCATGAAAGGCGAGACCTATATCGGCCAGGGGCTCAAAGGGGTTCGCGACAAGGTCTTCATCACCACCAAGCACGCCCAAAATTTCCGTCAAAAAATCGAAAAAGCTGCTCTCGTCCAGCGGATCGAGGCAAGCTTGAAGCGCCTTCAGACCGACCATGTCGATATCGCCATGATCCACAACCTCGACGACCTCGAGCTTGCAGTCAACAATCAAGAGATTATGTCGGCCTATGACCAACTGAAGAAGGATGGGAAAATCCGGTTCACGGGTTTTTCCACTCATAACGCCAAAGTCACTCTGAAGCAGGCCCTTGACTCGGATTTCGCCCAGGTCGTCCTCTTCATGTATAACCATATGGAAGGCAAAGAGATCGAGCCGCTCATCAAGGCCGCGCGGCAGAAAGGCATCGGCACAGTGGCCATGAAGATCTTCGCCGGCGGCATGCAGGGGAATCTGAAATCCATGGTCAACCAACAGGCGAGCTATCCCCAGGCGGCCATTCGCTGGGTCCTAAGCAATCCCGATGTGGACACATGCATTCCGACCCTGGCCAGCTATTCGCATGTCGAGGAATATGTGGCCGCGTCCGGCCAGGCTCTGGACCGCGCCTCCCTGAAAACGCTCGCCCATTATGAGCGGCAGGTCCACAGTTCCTATTGCCGCGTCAGCTGCCGCGAATGCCTCTCCGCCTGCCCGGCCAGCGTGGCTGTGAACGACGTGCTGCGCTATGCCATGTACTTCGAGCACTACGGAATGGAGAAAGAGGCGATCGGATATTACGCCGAAATGGAGCCCGAACAGAAGCCTCTCGGATGCGCCAATTGCGCCGGTCCTTGCGAGAGCGCCTGTCCTTATGGCTTGCGAGTCAAGTCTAAGTTGCTGCATTCACACGAGATATTGACAGCATAATTAAGATAAAGCGTCATAGCGAGGAGCCTTGTTGAAAGACAGAAAAGACATCGAGGTCCGCATCCGGAATTTGAAATGATCATTCCCGAGGATCTGATCAAGAATCACAGCGTCGAATATTTTCGTCAAAAAGCGGAGGAGTATTTTGCCAATCTGCCTTTATCCGAGATCCAATTGGGCAAGCCCTTCAGCGATCCGAAGGAAGCGCCCGGAAATATCTATCACCTGGGGTTGCTCTTGGCGGGATTAAAGCTCGGAAAAGCCCTGAGGGTGTTGGATTTTGGCGCGGGGACATGCTGGCTCTCCCGGTTCCTCAATCAATTGGGCTGCACGACGGTCTCTGTCGATATTTCCCAAAGCGCTCTGGATTTGGGCAAAAGGCTGTTTCGAGAATATCCGATTGTCGGCAAGCTTCTGGATGAACCGCAGTTTGTGTTGAGCGACGGGCAGACGATACCCATGGGTGACCAATCGGTCGACCGCATCGTCTGTTTTGACGCTTTGCACCACGTGCCCAACCAGGAAGCAGTCCTGAAAGAATTGTGCAGGATCCTCAAAAACGGAGGCATCGCCGGTTTCGCCGAACCGGGGAAACATCATTCGAAAACAACCGGGGCCCAATATGAGATGGCGAACTATGGTCTCTTAGAAAACGATATCATTCTGGAAAGCATCTGGGAAAAAGCAAAGAATGCGGGTTTTACGGATATCGCGGTCGTTCCCGTCCTGCCGATAGAGTTTTCAATAAGCTTGGAAGAATATAGCGAACTTGTGGAAAAACGTCATGTCTCGGAAAAAATTAGCGAGTCCTTTGCGGCCAGCGCCAGCTCCTCCAGCGTTTTCTTTCTTATGAAAGGTAAGACCGTTTATGACAGCCGCATTCCGTTCGGCCTCAAATACGACATGGTGATCGATCCGTCCCAATACAGCTTTAAAATAAACCGGCCGGCAAAAATATTATGCCGGATTCAAAATACGGGCGCCGCCATCTGGATCCATAGAACACCGTGGGGCATCGGAAACGTGAAAATCGGCATCCACTTGTATGATGCGAACAAAAAATTGATCGACCTTGATTTTTTCCGGGCCCGTTTTGACCACGATATTCAACCAGGTGAAACCGTTTCTCAGTCGATCGACATCGTCCTGGACAAGCGCGAGGTTTTTTACCTGGGGATCGATCTTGTTTCCGAGGCCGTAGCCTGGTTTGAACAGCTCGGAAATACGCCGCTGATGATCAAGATGATTCCCGATTAGATTTTTTGAATTCCTTTTTCTACGTATATTATAGTAATTGTTCGGCGGCAAGAGGAAATAATAGAGATGACATTACAGGTTTTAAAAAGCGTTTTAGCGTCTTGACGTTATAACGTTTTAATGTTATATTGCGCATAGAGGTGATAGTCATGCGTGAGCCCGCGAAACGTTCCACCATTTATTTGGACCCTGTCCTTCACCGTGCGCTGCGCATCAAGGCGGTTCATGCGCGCTGTTCGATGTCCGCTCTCGTCAATGACGCCATACGAACGGCACTTCGGGAAGACCAGGAAGATCTAGCTGCATTTGATGAGCGGGCAGAAGAATCCACGATTTCATACGAAGAGCTTCTGAAAAACCTCCGGGCACATGGGAAAATATAGGCTGATTTTTAAAAAATCGGTAGCCAAGGATCTGCGTAGTCTGCCAAAGAACGATGTTACTCGTATTTTAAAATGCATCCGGTCGCTTGCTGAGGAACCGCGTCCACAAAGATGCGAAAAATTGTCCGGCCAGGATCGGTATCGAGTTCGTCAAGGTGTCTACCGCATCATCTACGAAATTCAGGACGATGTTTTGATAGTGGTCGTCGTCAAAGTCGGGCATGAGTGATGGGATATCAACAGGCTAAAGAGAATCTCGCCAAGCTCATCGCCAAATTCGAGCGCGAGCTCGCCGCCGGCAAAATCAAAGACTATAACGAAGAAGCGGCCAAGACCGTCTTTATTCAGCCTTTCCTTAAAGACGTGCTCGGCTGGGACGTCAACGACCGCGATGAAGTCAGCCCCGAGGAGAAAACCTCGCGCGGTCGCGTGGATTACGGGCTCAAAGTCGAAGGCAAGATCAAAATCTTTGTCGAAGCCAAGCCGCCGAAAGCCGAACTTTCTAGGCACATCGATCAGGCCATCCGCTACGGCTACAATCGGAAAGGCGTGCCATTTGTTCTTCTGACAGATTTTGAAAGCATCATGCTTTTCGATGTTACGGTCAAACCGGACGTCCGAAATCCTCGCAAAGGCTTGAAGATCGATTTGTCCTGGCCGCAATATCTTCAGGAAATCGAGCAGCTCTGGCTTCTCTCAAAAGAGTCCGCACTCCAGGGAAAGCTTGATGAGCTTTTGCGCGTCAAACCCAAGGAAAGAGTGCCCGTCGATAAGGCCATCCTGGAAGACCTTAAGGAATGGCGGGAAATCTTGGCTAAGGATATCTACAAAAATAACCCGCATCTCTTCCATTCCGAAGACCGGGAAAAAGACGCCGATTATCTCAAGGAGATCACCCAGAAGATTCTGGACCGCATCATCTTCATGCGCTCCTGCGGGGACCGCGGGCTCATTCAGCGCCGCTCTCTCAAAGAGCTTTTTGAAGAGCGAACGGACGCCGTCGGAACCAACACCATGGTTTTTCTCGGCGAAGAATTCAAGCACTTCAACATCATCTTCGACAGCGATTTATTCAGACCGCAGGACTGGGAGACCGGATTGGCCATCGATTTCAAGATCATGAAGCATATCGTCCTTGAGACTTATAACCCATATCAATTCGATGTTATTCCGCTCGAAGTCCTGGGCAATATTTACGAACAATATTTGGGCTATACCATTCGCCTGACCGACCAGCAGGTGAAGTATGAGATCAAACCCGAAGTCCGGAAAGCCGGCGGAGTTTATTACACGCCGGAATATATTGTGGATTATATCGTCAAGAACACGGTCGGAAAGCTAATCGAGGAATCGTCGTCGAAAAAGCTTAAAAGGCTTCGGATTCTGGATCCGGCCTGCGGCTCCGGAAGTTTCCTCATCCGCGCCTACGAAGAAATGCTGGATTATTACTCCGCCGAGAAGAAAAAGAAACTCAAGACCGAAGGTAAACAGAAAAAACTGGAGCTCGGCGAAGAGGAAGAACTCAGGCTGACAATTCATGAAAAAAGTGAGATCTTGAGAGAGCACATTTTCGGCGTGGACATCGACGAACAGGCTGTCGAGGTGACGAAGCTATCGCTCATGCTGAAAATGCTCGAAGGCGAATACGGCATGGTTCCCGGTCGTGCCATCCTGCCCATGCTCGATAAAAACATCAAGTGCGGAAATTCCCTTATTTCCGGCGACACGCTGGAGCTCAAGAAATATTTTGGCGACGACTGGTACAAAGTGAAACCGTTCAACTGGGAGGACGAGTTCCGAACGATCATGAAGGATGAAGGCGGCTTCGACGCCGTCGTCGGCAACCCGCCATACGGAGCTTTTTTCGCCGAAGAAGAAAAAGATTTTTTTAGAATTAAATATCAAAATCAAAACTATCAATTGGATAGTTATTTACTAATTCTTGAAAAGTCATTAAGAGATCTTCTAAAAAATAATAGTTTTTATGGAATGATTATCCCTAATCCCTGGCTTACGAACCTTAATCAGAAAAAAATTAGAAAATTCGTAGTTAGCAAAACACAAATAAGGGAAATTGTTCATTTTCAATTTCCTATATTTCCGAAGGCTACAGTTGATACTGAAATTGTCATAATAAAAAAGACAAAACCAAAGAAGAACATAGCATCTGTAAAAATCGTCAAATCTCTTGAGACGTTTCAAAAACAAGATAATCGACCCGAAATAAAAATATTACATAAACAAAGCAAATGGATTAAATTAAATGGCGGAATAATAAATATTTTCATGAATCCATCAGAAGAAAAAATGTCAAAAAAATGTTTAAAGCAAAGTCTTCCCCTTAGCAGATTATGCACAATAAACGTCGGTATTAAGCCATATCAAGTGGGCAAAGGAAATCCGCCCCAAACTGAAGAGATTGTTGAAAGAAGGCCTTTTGATAGCGACAAACCACTAGATTCTTCATACCGAAAATATCTCAGAGGAAGCGATATAAATCGTTATAGAATATCGCCACTTGAACTCAGATTTATTAAATACGGACCTTGGCTTGCGGAACCCAGACCAGCGGCCGATTTTAATTCTCCTATTAAAATATTTATGCGCCAAACAGGAGATGGTCTTATTGGCGCAATCGATCGAGAATACAATCTTTGTTTGAATAATATGCATGTTATTGTTCCTAATAAAACGACTCTCTCTACGCATTATCTGCTTGGAATAATTAATTCAAGATTATTGAATTGGTATTATCGCACGTTAAATCCAGAGGTCGGAGAAGCTTTAGCAGAGGTAAAAAAAACAAATGTAGCAAATCTCCCAATACATGTGATCGACTTTTCTGATTCTTTAGAAAATAAATTATATAATAAACTCGTTTTTCTTGTAGAAACGATGCTCGATTTAAACATTAAAATCCAAACAGCCAAAGGTCACGAAAAAGAACAAATCCAGCGGCAGATCGAAAAAACCGACCGGGAAATCGACGAGCTCGTCTATCGGCTCTATGGAATCACGGATGAGGAAAGGGCTATTATAGAAAAGCAAGAATAATTTATGTATTAAAGGCTGTCGATGAAGCCCATGCTCTTAAAATTTCAAAAGGTAATCAAAAAAGCAAGAATACAATCTGCTGAATTACTACATTAATACCATAGGCCAAGATCAGCTCAATCTTATCTTTCTATTAATGTATTCGGAATAATCCTTGACCACCGGCTTATAAGTCTCGTTCATTAAAGGGGACGAGATCATGAAGTCGGCTGAGGACCGGTTGCAAGCTATGGGGATATTATAGAGGACGGCGATGCGCAGAAGCGCCTTCACGTCGACGTCATGCGGATGGGGTTCCATCGGGTCCCAAAAGAAGATGACGAAGTCGATTTTGCCCTCGGCGATCATTCCCCCGAGCTGCTGATCGCCTCCCAACGGGCCCGATTTGAGCCTGGTGATCTCAAAGGCCTCTTTTTTGATGTGATCGCCTTCAAATTTGGCATTGATCGTATCTTCGACCATGCTGCCCGTCGTTCCCGTGCAAACCAGTTTGTGGCGAACTAAAGTCCGATAGTTATACTCGAGCCACTCGACGAGATCGCGTTTCCGATTGTCATGGGCGACGAGCGCGATTCTTTTTATTCTTTCCATAGTCAGACCTCCATCGGCGGGATGAATAAACAAGAATTATTACGGGCTTGAAAAAAAACGTTGGCTCCTCGGGCAGGACTCGAACCTGCAACCTATTGGTTACAAGCGCCCCAAAATTTCTTTTGGGCTTGGACTATCTCATCACCCGTCCCAAAACTTGGGCGAGGGTGTCGGGCGCTTCCTCCGGGCATTAGCTTCGGAGTACGAGCTTGCGCTCTAGTCTCTGCACCTTCCTTGCTCAAATTAGAACAAGGCTTGGCTCAGGGTTCCCATTCTCCGCAACCTGCGGAGGGCAGGCTTCCCTGAATTCACCCGATTTTTCATCCACGATCTCTCGTGGAAGCTGCATTTGAGGTTTACAGCCAACCGCTCTGCCAATTGAGCTACCGAGGAGCAGTCACAAATAAACTAGCATAAAAGGATAATAATTTCAATTCAAATGCCCAATGATTCCGTTTTGACAAAAATGCTGCGCTGTGTTATTTCTTTTAGCTCTTAATTTTTAAAAAATAAAGCAATCCGATGGCGACTCCGCTTGAACAATGGGTTGAAGAGCAGGCGCGGCTCTTCCAGCCGAAGGAAGTCTATTGGTGTGATGGGTCGGAAGGCGAAGCCCACCGTCTCATCGATAAGGGGATGCGCGAAGAAAGAATCGGCGCTCAGCCGGTTTTCAGCGAGCTCAACCACAAATCCTGGCCCAAATCTTATCTTCACCGCAGCCATCCGACCGACGTCGCCCGCACCGAGCATCTGACATTCGTCTGCCACCCCGAAAAGGAACAGTCCGGGCCGAACAACAACTGGATGGACCCCAAGCCGGCGAAGGAGCTCTTGACGAAACTCTCCAAAGGCGCCATGCGCGGCCGGACGATGTATGTCCTGCCTTACATGATGGGCCATCCGGATTCGCCCTACGCCAAGCCCTGCGTCCAGCTTACGGACATATCCTATGTCGCCGTCAGCATGCGCGTCATGACCCGGATGGGCCCGCACACCGTCAAAAAAATCGGAAACTCCGAGTTCTTCGTCAAAGGCATCCATTCGGTGGGCGATTTCGATCCCAACCGGCGCTATATTATGCATTTCCCACACGAAGGCCTCGTCTGGAGCATCGGCTCAGGCTACGGCGGCAACGCCCTGCTCGGGAAAAAATGTTTTTCGCTGCGCATCGCCTCCTACCTCGGCTTGCGCCAAAGGTGGCTCGCCGAGCATATGGTCATCATCGGCATAGAAGACATGAAAGGCCAGGTCACCTACATCACGGCGTCCATGCCTTCGGCCTGCGGGAAGACAAACCTGGCCATGATGGAATCCGCGCTTCCCGAATACAAGGTCTATACGATCGGCGACGACATCGCCTGGCTAAATGTCGGTCCGGACGGACGGATGTGGGCCATCAATCCTGAATCCGGCTTTTTCGGCGTAGCGCCCGGCACGTCGATGAAGACCAATCCCAATATGATGCGGACTCTCAAGACATCGAATTTCTATCCGACGATATTCACCAACGTCGGCCTCGACCTCGACAAAAACGAGCCCTGGTGGGAAGGCCTGGAAGGCCCCCCAAAAAACATGGTTGATTGGCAAGGCAAGACCTGGGATCCAGCCAAGGGAACGAAAGCGGCTCATCCCAATTCGCGCTTCACGGTGTCGCTTTATAACTGCCCGACGCTGTCCAAGCAATTCGACAATCCCCAGGGCGTGCCGATTTCGGCCATCTTATTGGGCGGACGCCGCTCGCAATGCATTCCTCTCGTAACGGAAGCTTTCGATTGGGCCCACGGCGTGTTCATGGGAGCGCGGACCGGATCGGAGACCACGGCCGCGGCGGCCGGCCAGGTCGGCGTGCTGCGCCGCGATCCCTTCGCCATGCTGCCCTTCTGCGGCTACAACATGGGCGATTATTTCCGGCACTGGATCAACATGGGCGGATACTTCACCGAGCCGCCCAAGATTTACTCGGTCAACTGGTTCCGCCAAGACGACAACGGCAAATTCATCTGGCCGGGCTTCGGCGACAACATGCGCGTTCTCAAATGGATCATCGACCGCGTCAACGGCCGGGTGGACGCCAAGGAAACGCCGATCGGGTACTTGCCGGACTTGGACGACTTCGAAATGGATGGATTAAAAATCCCCCGCAAGAATCGAGAGAAATTGGTCGAAGTCAAGCCGGACGAATGGCGGACCGAGCTCGCGGACATCAAAAGCTTTTTAGACCGGTTCGGCCGCCATATCCCCTATGAGATTTGGGATTATTACAATAAGCTGGCGGAGCGGATGAAGGCCTAGAATTTGTAGCTGGCCTGTTTGGCGAATTTTCGGTAGTCGTCGCCGTCCATTTTGACGACTTTGCACATTTCGTATATACGCGATCTTAAGCGATATCCGATCCTATCAACGAGTGTATCGTCCCCCTCTTCATTTTGAGCACTCTTTTTAAAGCTGCGTGGCCGGCTGTCTTCTTCATCTGACGTATCGAGGAAATTTGAGGTAAAAACTGTCAATTTCTTCTGGTTATAGCGATGGTTTATAATGTAAAAAATCGTCTCTTCTACCCAGGCTGAGGAGCGCTTAGCGCCCAATTCATCCAGGACGAGCACTTGGTTCTCAAATACGGGCGCAAGTATGTCGGATTCTGAAATCACTGAATCCGGCGTGAATGTACTTTGAATATCTCGGATCAGGTCCCGGAAGTCATAAAACAAGCAGGGAACGCTTTTTTTCTGGATGAGCTCACGCAAAATCGCCACGGCCAGATGAGTTTTGCCGACGCCCGGAGGACCGACGAAAAGCAACCCGATCTCTTGAACTGGGAAATTTTCCGCAAATTTTTTTGAAATCTTTAGCGCATCTTTAAGAGATTCATTGAGTTTCCTATTTGGCCCGGTCTGAGATTCAAAAACTATATCGAAATTAACAAAGGAACAGTTCTGGTAGCGCTTGGGGATGTTCGCTTTTTCAAGAAGCAGACGGTCCTGCTTTTCTTGAAAGCACCGGCAGCGCTTGACTACGACGCGGCCCGCGGATTCCTCCTGAATCCAGCCCGTATCCTGGCACAAAGCGCAAATAATTTCAGCCATCAGTTCAAATATCCTCGTAGCTGCTGGAGCTTGTGAGACTTCGATAGTTTCCTCATCGCTTTCTGCTCGATCTGCCGGATGCGTTCCCGGGACAGATGAAGCCGGTCGCCGATCTCCTGAAGCGTCAGCGGCTGGTCGTCGTCCAGCCCAAAGCGTAATTTTAACACAAGCGCTTCCTTTTTATCCAACTCGTGGAGCATCTCCCGGATTTCGTGCTGGATGGATGATTTGATGATCTGATATTCGACCGACGGAGAAATGTCGTCGCTGATCTTCTCTTCCATGTCCACGTCGTCCTTATGGAATCGGTCGCTCAGGGAGAGCTCCTTTTCTTCAAGCAGTTCAAGGTCTTCCACGTCCTCTGTCGAAATGCCCATGCTTTGAGCGATTTCCTCCCGGGTAGGATCCCTGCCGAGCTCGGTCTTGAGGTGCGCCGCCTTTCTCTTCATCTGCAGCATTTGGTCCGAGAGCTTCTGCGGGATGTGGTAAATGCGTGAATACTGAGTCAGAGCATGAATGACCGCCTGGCGGACCCACCAGACGGCGTATGAGATAAATTTGACGTTGCGCTGCGGGTCAAATCGTCTGGCGGCTTCGATCAACCCCAGGTTGCCTTCATTGATGAGATCGAGGAAGCCCAGCCCCATGCCCTGGTATTTTTTGACATAGGAAACGACAAAGCGAAGGTTGGCCTCGATCAGCGCCTTCACGGCTTCCTTGTCGCCCTTATGAATCCGCTCTCCCAGCTTTTTCTCCTCGTCTTCCGAATGAAGAGGGAATCTGGAAATCTGCTCCAAATAGAGCCGCAGATTTTTAGACTCGAGGAAATCTTGGTATTCCATAATTTTCCCTGAGGTCAAAACCTACACTTTTGACAAAACTGTCATAAGCACAGATCTGACCCCAATTATTTAATCTCTTTTCTCTATTTTGATAATCTTCGCAGGCGAAATGGGAACCAGGCTGTTTCGCTTGCTCTCAAACTCCTCTTCCCGTCCCGAGAAAAATTCTTTTTTGATGTATTCGAGGAACTCGTTCACCTCCGCTTCGATTTTCTCGATTTTATTCCTCATATTGATGATGACATCGACGCCCGCCAGGTTTACGCCCAGATCGCGGATGAGGTTGAGGATGAGGTCAAGCTGCTTCAAGTCCTCATCGGAATAGAGGCGCGTGTTGCCTTCGCTCCGGGACGGCTTGAGAAGGCCTTCCCGCTCATACAGCCGCAGCGTTTGAGGATGGATGTTGTAGCGCTTCGAGACGCTGCTGATATGATAATAATTCTTGCTTTCTTTGACGTCAGTTTTTTTTCTCATGTCAGTTTCCTCCCATGGGGGACCTGGGACTGGGGCCTGAGATTTTTTCCAGCTCTTTCATCAACTCCCGGACTCTCTGGTCGGCGAACGGCGGGGGGACGATCGCGACCTCGACGAACTCATCGCCTCGCGCCCGGCTCCCCGTGAGCGGAGCGCCCTTTTCGCGCAACCGGAACTTCTGGCCGGATTTTGTTCCCGGCGGGATTTTGATGACCGCGGTTCCGTCGAGCGTCGGGACGTCGATCTTCGCGCCGAGCGTGGCTTCAGGAACGGTGATCGGGACTTTGGTGTAGATATTGGCGCCCTCGCGCTTGAATAACGGATGCGGCGTCACTTCGATCGTGATATAAAGATCTCCCGGCGGCCCGCCGTTTCTCCCGGCATTGCCTTTTTCCGGGATCCGGACTTTAGAGCCGGTATCGACCCCGCCAGGGATGCGGACATTGATCAAATCCATCTTCTTCGTTTGGCCCTGACCATGGCACGCCGCGCAATCTTCGCCGCGCACGGCACCGCGGCCGCCGCAGGTCGGACAGGTCGAAGAAAATTTCATGAATCCTTTCTGCATATAAGCTCGGCCGCTGCCGCCGCAGGTCGGACAAGCTTTTTGGCGGCTGCTCTCGACAGAGCCCGTGCCGCGGCAGCTCGCGCAGGGAACCATCCGGGTCAGCCTGATCTTTGTCTGCAAGCCGCGGATGGCGTCTTCAAACCCGATATTCATGCCGTAAATCAGGTCTTCCCCCCGCTCCGGCTGAATTCGGGCCTGCGGCTGGCCGGCCGCTGCGCCTCCGCGGAATACATTTTCAAAAAAATCCTGGAACGACGAGCTGCCGAAATCGGAAAAATTAAAACCTTCAAAGCCGGAGGCGGATGTTCCCGCCCGCCCTTCTCCTCCCCCCGGCGGTATGTTGCCGACGAAGCCGTATTCGTCATACTGGCTTCGCTTTTTGGAGTCGCTGAGGACGGAATAAGCTTCCTGGATCTCCTTAAACTTGGCTTCTGCGGATTTGTCGCCGGGGTTGAGATCGGGATGGTATTTGCGGGCGAGCTTGCGGTAGGCTTTTTTGATTTCCGCGACCGAGGCTTTCCGCTCGACGCCTAGAACTTTATAGTAATCTTTATTCATGACCCGTCCTCCCCTTCCCGCCTTAGGAGAAGAGCGACTCTAGCGGACAAAAGAATGGAGCGTTCTTCGCGCCTTAATTCTTCTTGTCCTCGTCCACGACTTCGGCGTCGATGACATCGCCCTCGGCGCCGGCTGAAGAAGCGTCTCCGCCCGAGTCCTGCGAAGCCTGCTGCTGGCCTTCTGCGCCGGGCGGAGCTTGCTGCTGGCCGGCCTGTTGGTACATCATTTCGGTGAGTTTGTGCGAAGCTCTGGTGAGCGATTCCATGGCCTGCTTGATGCGGTCCAGGTTTTCGCTCTCGATCGCTTTTTTAGTGTTTTCGATCTCGGTCTGGACGCGGGCGGCTTCGCTTTCGGGAATGCGGTCCTTGTTTTCGCGGAGAAGTTTTTCGAGGCTGTAGACGAGCTGGTCGGCATGGTTCTTGGCGTCGATGACATCGCGTCTCTTCTTGTCATCGGCGGCGTGTGATTCAGCGTCCTTGACCATGCGGTTGATCTCTTTTTCATCCAGGCCGCTGTGGCCGGTGATGGTGATGGCCTGCTGCTTGCCCGTGCCCATGTCTTTGGCGGATACATGGAGGATGCCGTTGGCGTCGATGTCGAAGGTCACTTCGATCTTGGGCACGCCCCGGGGCGCCGGCGGAATTTCGTCAAGATGGAACCGGCCCAATGTCCTGTTGTCCGTCGCCATTTCCCGTTCGCCCTGGAGAATATGAATCTCGACGCTCGGCTGACTGTCCGAAGCCGTCGAAAAGATTTCGGTCTTTTTCGTCGGGATCGTCGTGTTGCGCGGGATCATCTTGGTGAAGACTGCGCCCAAGGTTTCAATACCCAGAGTCAGAGGCGTAACGTCGAGGAGCAGCACGTCTTTGACCTCGCCAGCAAGCACTGCGCCCTGGATCGCGGCGCCGACCGCGACGACTTCGTCCGGGTTCACACCCTTGTGCGGCTCTTTGCCGAAGAGATCGCGCACGAGCTGCTGGATTCTCGGCATCCGGGTCTGGCCGCCCACCAGGACGACTTCATCGATGTTTTCCGCTTTGAGGCTGGCGTCCGTTAGAGCCTGCTTGCAGGGTGCCACGGAGCGCTGAATGAGGTCTTCGACAAGCTGCTCCAGCTTGGCCCTGGTCATTTTCATCAGCAGGTGCTTGGGGCCGGAAGCGTCGGCGGTGATGAACGGAAGGTTGATTTCCGTTTCCATGGTCGTGGATAGTTCGATTTTGGCCTTTTCGGCCGCCTCTTTGAGACGCTGAATAGCCATCTTATCCTTCGTCACGTCAATGCCCGACTCTTTCTTGAACTCCTTGACGATCCAATCCTGGACGCGCTGGTCGATGTCGTCTCCCCCGAGGTGCGTGTCGCCGTTGGTCGATTTGACCTCGACGATTCCTTCGCCGACTTCAAGAATGCTGATATCGAACGTGCCGCCGCCGAAGTCATAAACGGCTATCGTTTCGTCTTTTTTCTTGTCCATGCCATAGGCCAGAGCTGCGGCCGTCGGCTCGTTGATGATGCGCACGACCTCCATGCCGGCGATCGTGCCGGCGTCTTTGGTCGCTTTGCGCTGGCTGTCGTTGAAATAGGCGGGAACCGTGATGACGGCCTTATCGATTTTTTCGCCCAGATAGTCCTCGGCCGCCTTTTTCAGCTTCTGCAGGATCAAGGCCGAGATTTCGGGCGGCGAATATTTCTTGCCCATAGCTTCGACGCGGACATCACCGTTCTGAGCTTCCGTCACCTTAAAAGGGACCTGTTTGATTTCTCCAGGAACCTCCTGATAGCGCCGTCCCATAAACCTTTTGATGGAGTAAATCGTGTTTTCAGGGTTCGTGACTCTCTGGCGCTTGGCCACTTGACCGACAAGTCTTTCTCCTTTGGCCGTAAACCCGACAATGGAAGGCGTCGTCCGGCCGCCTTCTTCATTGGCGATAACCGCGGGATTATCGCCTTCCATAATGGCGACAACAGAGTTTGTCGTTCCCAGGTCGATTCCGATTATTTTAGCCATATTATTATCCTCCTGATTTTTTTATTTAGTAGAGATATAATATAAAATATGAGCAAGCTTTTGTCAAGTTTATTTTAGTGAACTTTGAATAAAATATTTGGTATCTGTTTTTTGGAGGATTAGCGAATATCCAAGATTTAATCTATTTTTCACGAGGCCGATAGAAAATACAGCTTATTCCCTCTTGGACGGCCCAATAAAGGGCTTTAGCAGCCTGCTCACCGGCTAAAACGCATTGGATTTCGACGAAAGACTTTTTTCTCACGGAAAACCATAAAGTCTTGATCGGCAAGTAGGTATACCAGCTTATCGAATTGATGAGATTATGCAGAAAAGGGAAAAATCTCTTCGTTCGAGGACGTATCGAAAGACGCAGCTTATCTTCAAACACAAAGCTATAATTTGAAGGCATATCGTTAATTTCAAGAATTCCAAGATCTGTGCCCTTTTTATCGTTTGTTTTTCCCGGGGTAATGTTGGTTCTTTTGGGAATAGACCAGGCGCTCTTTTTGATGAGTTTCAGGCTTTTTATTCCCACTGGCCGACCCCAATATTTAATTTTTTCAATATCCCATTTTTTTAGAACGGTGCCCCTGGCTTTGAGAGAAATCGTTTTTGCCCCGAAATCTAAAACCAGGTAAGAAGACGGCTTTCTGGCTAAGGCGAGCTCATTCTCCAAAAGCAAGTTACTTCCGGCGAGGGAGAGCTTTTCATCGCCGAAAAGGCGGCCCGCAACGATCATGACGAAGAGAAGCGTCGCTGCTAAAATTTTTCTGACCATGATCTTTAGTAAATATAAATCCGCGTCCCAGGGACCGCATATTGAAAAACCGTTTTTAAATCTTCATCGCCCATGCGGATACAGCCATGGGTCACATTTCTGCCCAGCAACCTCGTATAGAGCGTGCCGTGGATGAAAAAGCCGTCTCCGAAACCCAGGGCATAATCGCCGAGCGATTCATTGTCGATGCGGTCATTGTAATTCGCCGGCGGCTTCTCCCCCTCTTCGATGAAAGCCCAATCCGGCTTGATCCATGTCGGGTGGACGAGTTTCGACTGGACGGAAAATTCGCCCCTGGGCGTGTCGAAGATCCACTTCCTCTCTCCGCCGGGCTCTTCCAGAATATCTCCCGATCCGCACGACACGACGGCCTGGCGGAGGACTTTTGTCCCGTCTTTAATGAAAATCTTGTTCTCTCCCGTATCAATGGCCAGGTAGACGCCTTTGGGCGAGAAAATATTGATCCGGTTCCCGAGCATGACGTTTTTCGCCCGCAGCTCATTCAAGCTTTTTCCCGAGACCTCTTTTCTAAGATCCTCCGCCTGCATCCGCGACCACTTGAAGATTTCGATTCTATAGCCGACGACTTCCATGAGGACCACGACGCCGACAAAAATCAGCGTAACGATGAGGACGATTTTCTTCTTAGTCATTTTCGACAAATTTTTTGATTTCGGCCAGAATCGAGTTTTCCACCGATAAAGCTCCGACGATCGTCACCGGTGTCCCGACCTCCGCCATCCTGTAAACTTCGTCTATGTCCTTATTTTCCAGACCGACGCAGCCTTTGGTCAGTCTATCTTTGCCTCCGCCGTGGATTTCAATAGCGCCGCCGATCCCGGTCTGCGGAGGTACGAGGCCGTTCTTCTTTGCGGCGGCGAACAGCCGCTCGTCCTCTTCGTTGGGATAGTTGATTAAGAGCGCCTTGTAGAGAGGGCTGGCCGGGATCTTTTGGATAACGCGGTATTTGCCCTCGGGCGTAGCGTCATCTCCGGAATAGAGCTTGTCGGACAGTCCGAACTTTCCGAGGCCGATGTCAAAACTCGCCGCCGCAGCGCCGTTTCTATAAATCGTCAATGTCCGCTCCAGCTTGCTGACCAGAATGACCGTGATTCCCCGAGTCTTCGAATCGGTGATCGTATCGTCCGCCCATTTCCTCCATTTATTTAGCTGATCTTTGTCCATGTATCGGGCAAGCAGCTTCAAGACCGCTTCTTCTGCCTTTCTGATATACAATTCCGAGTCTCGAAGGGGATTGATCGCGTCGTCGAACTTTTCCTTCTTGATCAGCAGGTCCGTTTCTCTCAGCTTGATTTCGGCTTGAGATAAATTCTTTCTTACGTCTTCATTTTCATTGAAAAAATCGGTCATCCGCTGAAGGCGCTCGATTCGGAATCGCAAAGCGGCGGTTCGGTCGGCGATTGTCCTGAATTGGACGCTCTTTTGAGCCCTCACCTCTTCTAGTAAAGCCGTTCCCAGCCGGAGAAGTTCCTTGAATTTATCTTTTACGGCGTTATAGTTCCGGAACCAGCCGAATTTAGCGTTTTCCCGGGCTAGATCGATCTTAGCTTCTTTAAGGGCTAATTTGAAATGTTGATAGGATAGGTCGGCAAAAACAGACGCCCCGGCCCTCCAAAGCAGCCGTTCGAGGTTTTCCGCCTCTCGAACTTCCGGAGGAGCCGGTGGTGTCTTACATCCAAAAGAGAGAAGAAGAAATCCGAGTAGTAGACCGCTCCTGCATCTCAACAGCGTCTTCAAGAGAACAGACGACTCAAAATAGAATGCGGACCGATTTACTTAGTCACAGGCGCGACGGGCTTTTTGCCGGTCGCTTTTTCGATCGCGGCGTTCACTTGATCGACGACCTTGGCCACAGCATCTTTAATCGATTTGGCCTTGTCCAAAGCGCCGATGTAATCCTGACCGTCGATGGCCTTCTGGATGTCAGCGAACGAAGTTTCCGCGCCGGCCAAATCGCCTTTCAGAGCCTCGATGTCTTTAGCTGTGCCTTTTCCCTTGGGGGCTTTGGCTAAAAGCTTTGTGGCATCCTCGAGGGCGGTTTTGACTTCGCCCTGGAGCTTGATGGCCTCGTTCTTTACCGCTTCAATCTTGGCCGGCAAGGCCGCTTTCAGGGTTGCGGCGTCCGCAGTCACTTTGTTCAGCATGTCCTTGGCCGTTCCGAACTTCTTGAAGAATTTCTTGTCCTGGGCGGCGACTTCGTCCGTGGCGGCCTGCAGATCATCTTTCAGCTTCTTGAACTCATCGACGGCGTATTTGTCGGCGCCGCCTTTGGCCAAGTCCTCGATGGCGGCCTTGGTGCTGTCAATCAGCTGAGTGGGTTGTTTGCAGCCCACGAGGACCACGACAATCGCGAGCGCTAAAACAAGATTTTTTGTGAGACCTTTCATGATCCACACCTCCTTATGATAAATAATAATTTATATACAGAATCCGCCAAAAGTCAATCCAGAATTGTCGCTCTTCGGAGACCTTCCGATTTGTCCGGATCGATGATGAAGCCTTCCTTCATCAGCAGCTGGACTCCGGCGCGGGCCTCCTTAATGATTTGTTCGGCGATTCTGAATCTCTCGGCAGCCGGAATGTTCTTCCCGGCAACGCCTTGTTCGATGGCTTTAGTTCCTACGGCAACGGCTTCTCTGGGGAAGACCTCCCACTCATCCATGTTGGGAACGATGTATTCCTCGTGAATGCCCTTGTCCTCGGCGACTTTGGCCAACTCATGGGCGGCGGCGATGCACATTTCATCGGTGATCGTCTTCGCCCGGACATCGAGCGCGCCGCGAAAAATTCCGGGGAAGCCGAGGGAGTTGTTGACCTGGTTGGGGAAATCGGAACGTCCGGTGGCCACGATGTGGGCGCCGGCGTCCTTGGCCTCCCAGGGCCAGATCTCGGGAATGGGATTGGCCGTCGCGAAGACGATCGAATTCTTGGCCATGGTTTTAATCCATTCAGGCTTGATGGTTCCTGGGCCGGGTTTGGAAACGCAGATCAGAACATCCGCGTCCTTGATGGAGGTCGGAATGTCGCCCTGTTTATTCTTGGGATTCGTCTTCAAACAGATGTCCCATTTCTCTTTATATTTGGTCTTAAGGATGTCTTTGTCCGATCTGTCCTTGGACAGGATGCCTTTGGAGTCGACGCACAGCATATTCGCCGGATTGACTCCGGCGGTCATCATCAGGCGCGCGATGGCAATGCCGGCAGCTCCGGAGCCGATTATGGTAGCCTTGACCTCGCCGATTTTTTTATTGACGATCTTCAAGGCGTTGACCAGGCCGGCGACCGTAACACAGGCCGTCCCCTGCTGGTCATCGTGCCACACCGGGATCTCGCATTCTTTTCTCAATGTGTCGAGGATGTGGAAGCACTTGGGATGGGAGATGTCTTCCAAGTTCACGCCGCCGAACGAGGGCTGGAGCGCTTTGACGATGTCGATGATTTTGTCGGCGTCCTTTTCTTTCAGGCAGAGGGGGAAGGCATCGACGCCGCCCAGATATTTATACAACAGGCCCTTGCCTTCCATAACCGGGAGGCCGCCTTCGGGGCCGATGTCGCCCAGGCCGAGAACTCGTGAGCCGTCGGAGATAACGGCCACGGAATTCCATTTATTCGTGTATTCGTAAACTTTTTCCTTGTCTTTGGCGATTTCCTTGCAGACGGCCGCGACGCCCGGCGTGTACCAGATGGCGAAATCGTTAAAATCTCGTACACGGCATTTGAGCGTGACGCCGATTTTTCCTTTGTAATAGGCATGAAGGCGCATCGCATCTTTGGAAGGTTGATCGGCTTTCGCCAACAACTCCTCGACGGTGACTTTTTTCATGATATGAAACCTCCTTAAAAATAAAGATATGTATTATATTCCTTTAGCCTCTAAAGTCAACGACGGCTCGCCTAACAGAGTATCGATAGGAACTCATACTTAGGGCCGTTTTTTTGAACCTTGCCGAAATAATAGGTCGGGTCGTGGACGAAAGCAAGAGTCCAGTCCTCGGCCAGAGCCTGCTCGTAGATTTCCTTCTTCGTTTTGATGGTTTCGAGCGGGTAAAGGTCATAGCTCATCACGTAGGACAGTCCGACGTGAGCCGAGCTGGGCACGAGGTCGCCGAGGTAAAGAAGCGTCCGGCCTTGGGATGTAATTTTGACGCTTTGATGGGCTGCGGTATGTCCGGGAGTTTTTACGACTTCAACACCCTTGATGATCTCTGCGTCTCCATCGACAAAATATACTTGATCCGTCTTTTCGAGGGGCAAAAAATTTTCCTTGAGATAGCTCTTCCGGTCGCGTTCGTTGGGATGGAGGGCGTCCTCCCACTCCCCTTTCTGGATGATATAGCGGGCGCGCGGAAACGTCGGCACGATTTCACCCTGCTCATTTTTTCCGGTATTCCCGCCGCAATGGTCGAAATGAAGATGGGTGTTGATGACGAAATCGATGTCCTCCGGCCGATAGCCCAATTGCCGCAAAGAAGGCAGCAGCCCCGGCTCAAGACAAAAATCGTATAAATCGAAATATTTTTGGCCGAGCTTTGTCCCGAGGCCGGTCTCAACCAGGATGAGCGCCCCCTTGCTCCTGACCAACACTGAATTCAGGGACAGCTTGATGCGGTTTTTGTTGTCGGCGTCGGCTTTTTTCTCCCACAGCGTTTTGGGGACGATGCCGAACATAGCCCCGCCGTCCAGATAGAAAAAGCCGTCGCACAGCCCTAAAATTTCGAAATCCCCAAGAGAGATTTTTTTGAGATTCATTTTTTTAGTTCCTCGATCTCGTAGATCAGGTCCCGGCGCGTATATTGGGCGATGTCGATTGTTCCCGTGTCCATGCGGATCGCGTCTTCGGGGCAGGCTTCGACGCAAAAACCGCAGAAACAGCAGCGGTTGAGATCGATGCTGAATCGAGAGGGATATTTCTGGATTTCCGGATCGGCGTCTTCGGCCGCCTCGACATAGATGCATTCCGAGGGGCAAACCGTTACGCAGAGCATGCAGGATACGCAGCGGAGCTTGCCGTCTTCGCGCTGCAACAGGCGATGGAGGCTGCGATGCCGCGAGGCCAGCTCTTTTTTTTGCTCGGGATATTGAATGGTCACGGCGCCGCGCCGCTTGGTTTTGACGCCGAAGAGATGCAGCGTGTGGAACCACATGTTTACGACAAAATGACGGGCCGTGATCAGGCTTCCTCTCATCAGCTCGAGAAAATAGCCCAACGCTTTCAACATGTCAGAAACTCATCACCAGGCCCGTCCCGACGATATTCACCAGGCTGAGCGGGACGAGAAGTTTCCAGCCCAAATCCATGAGCTGGTCGTAGCGGAACCGCGGATATGTCCAGCGGATCAGGATCTGCAGCCAGCAGAAAAAGGCGACCTTGATATTGAAGGCGGCGACCTCGAAAACGACGACCAGCCAGCGAGCCAAATTCCAGTCGCCGCCCCAAGGAAAATGAAAGCCGTCGGCGCCGAGCCAGGGGACCTGCCAGCCGCCGAAGAAGAGCGTCGTAAGCAGGCAGGAAACGATGATGATCTCCATGAAGTCCGTCATCATGAACATGCCCCATTTGAGGCCGCCGTATTCGGCGAAAAATCCGATGATCTCGGATTCGCCTTCGGGGAGGTCGAAGGGAACTCGCTTGGTTTCGGCCAGCGCGGCGAAGAGGAAAATGATGAAGCCGAGAGGCTGAAGAAAGATCCCCCACTTCGGCAGAAATCCGAAAAGCAGGTGGCCCTGAGCGCGGACGATCTCCGAGAGCCGCAACGACGGATAGATCATGATCAAGCCGACAAGCGACAGGCCCAGCGCGACTTCGTAAGAAATGAGTTGGGCGGCGCCCCGTACTCCTCCGAGGAGGGCGAAACGGTTATTGGAGGCCCAGCCGCTGAGGATGATGCCGTAAATTCCAAGCGACAGCATGGCCAAGACGAACAACAGACCGATATTGGCGTCAAAAACCTGAAGGCGGATCGTCCGTCCGGCGATTTGGATATCATCGCCGAACGGCATAGCGCAAACCGTGATGGCGACGAAGAAGAACGAAAGGAATGGGGCGAGGGTATGCAGGAATTTTTTGCTGAAGGCCGGCACGAAATCTTCTTTGAAGATCATCTTGATCGCGTCGGCGAACGGCTGGAACAACCCGATGAGGCGGAGGCCGAAAATCGAAGCCCGGTTGGCCCCGATCCGATCCTGCATGACGGCGCTCTCTTTGCGTTCAGCCCAGGTCAGATACAGCGTCAGGACGAGAAACCAGATCAGCGTCAAAATAATCTTGATAAGAATAATCAGAATGTCCGTCATGATCGGGCCCTGAAAAACGGGATTTCCTTTTCCAATTCTCTAAAAATTTTATCGGAATCGGCCAGACGGCCGTAATATCCGTCGCCGATGCCCAGCTCGCGGGCCAGATCTAAAAGAAAGATCTCCTCGGGCTTGACGTCGCCGCAGGGCGGATAGACAGCCGAAAATTTCTGAATTCCTCCGTCGCTATTGGTGAAGGAGCCTCTCTTTTCAGGCGGAATCGCCGCCGGCAGCACAAAATCGACGAACTCCTCAAGACTGCAGGTATGGGACGTGATGAGGACTTTGGTTTCTATTTTATCCAACGCGGTCTTGAGATCCCCGAAAGAAAAAGATTCGGCCAGATAGGGGCCGAAAATGACGAGAATTCCGGTGTTTTGGATAAACATGTTCAAATCGGCGGCTTTAAGTTCATAGCCTATTTCCTGGGCGCCCCGTCTGTTCGACGTGCGTTCGGCCTGGAGCAGGTTGCCGTCGCCGGTTCCGGGCTTCGGATCGGCAAAAAATATTTTTGTGGCGCCCAGATCATCCTTGAATATTTTTTTGATTAAAAACAATTCCTCGTTGGTCAGCCCCGAGTTGAGCACAAGCGCCATTCGGCCGATTTTCCGGCTCTCTTTGAGCCCCTTGATTTTTTCCGCAAGCAACAGCAATGCTTTTCCCCAACTCAAGACAGCTTTTTTATCGCCTTTGTTCCAAATCGGCTGCTGCGAGCGGTCCGTCAACATTTCCACATAGCCATATCGGCCGTAATCGCAAATCCAATGGCCGTTGACGGCCTCATTCGCTCGGGGCCGGACCCGATAGATTCTCGCCGAGCCGGAGACCCGCGGAAATCCGGGATGATAATCGACGAAGATATTGCAGCCGCGGCTGCACAGCGGACAGATCGATTCGGCTTTGTTCAAAAACCACGTCCGTGTTTTGAACCTGAATTCAGTATCCGTGATGGCGCCGACCGGACAAAGATCGACAAGATTGCCGGCGTAGTTGTTCCGGACCAATTGTCCTTCGTACGTTGAGATTTCTGCATGAAGGCTGCGCTCGAAAACCCCCAGCTCTCCGGTTTGTGTGATTTCGGCCAGAAACCGGACGCAACGCGTGCATAAAACGCAGCGTTCCCTGTCCAAAAGAAGTTTTTCGCCGAGGCGAACCTTTTTCTCGCGCTTTTCCTTAAATTCATTGAATAGGCCTTCAGTCAGACCGTAATCCTGGTAGTAGTCCTGGAGCTTGCACTCGCCCGCCTTGTCGCAGATCGGGCAATCCAGGGGATGCTCGGCCAGCAGAAATTCCAAGACGGCCCGCCGAGATTCACGCACGCGGAGAGATTGCGTAGCGATGTTCATGCCTTCCCGAACGACCGTCGAGCAGGCAAGCTCCAGCTTAGGCATCCCTTCGATCTCGACCAGACAGAGACGGCAGCTTCCTTCCGGAGCGAAGGCAGGATGATAGCAGAGGTGGGGGATGTGCAGCCCGGCCTGCTGGGCGGCCTTAAAAACGGTTGTCCCCTCCTTGACTTCGATGGCAATTCCATCCAAGGCGATTTTGATCATGGCTTTTTCAATATTCCCCTCGCCGGCTTAAGGGCCGTTCCAATTCCTGTCTGAATTTTTGGGCGATGGACAGGACGGGCAGCGCCGCCGCATCGCCCAACGGGCAGAGCGTCCGGCCCTTGATATTCGCGGCCAGGCGTATCAAATTGTCCACGTCGCCTTTTTCGGGTTTCCCTTCGGCCATCCGTCGGACGATTTTATGGATCCATGAGGTTCCTATCCGGCATGGAGTGCATTGTCCGCAGGATTCATGGGCGTAGAATTTGGCCACCTTTTGAAGGACGTTGAGGATCGGGGTGTCCTCATCGATGACGATGACGGCGGCCGACCCCAACATCGAGCCGGCGGCGGCGAGCGACTCGCAATCCATCTTAATGTCGATTTCGTCAGCTCTCAGGATCGGAGCCGACATACCGCCCGGGATGACGGCCTTAAGCTTCCGGCCGGGCTTCATTCCGCCGGCATGAGCGAAAATAATTTCGCGGAGACTCGTTCCGACGGGGAGTTCATAGAGGCCGGGTTTGTTCACGGCGCCGCTCACGCAAAAAATCCGCGTTCCGCCGTCCTCGGCCAGGCCCAAATCCGTAAACCAGCCTGCGCCGTTGAGAACGATCGACGGCACACAGGCGAGAGTTTCGACGTTGTTGATGACCGTGGGACAGCCGAAAAGGCCGACCGAAGCCGGAAACGGCGGCTTGAGACGCGGATTCCCCCGCCTGCCTTCGAGCGATTCGAGAAGGGCGGTTTCCTCGCCGCAGATATAAGCCCCGGCGCCCCGGTGGACGTAGACATCGAGGTCAAAGCCGCGGCCGAAGATGTTCTTTCCCAGGAAGCCTTTATCCCGGGCTTCGGCGATCGCGCTTTCCAGGCGTCCGGCCGCCGCTTCATATTCGCCGCGGACATAGATATAGGCGACATCAATTCCCACGGCATAAGAGGCGATGATGATTCCTTCCAGGAGCAGATGCGGGTTATGGACAAGAAGATAGCGGTCCTTAAACGTTCCCGGCTCGCCTTCGTCGGCGTTGACGCAAAGATATTTCGGCTTTTCCGTTTTCTGCGGGACAAAGCTCCACTTGACGCCGGCCGGAAATCCCGCTCCCCCCCTTCCCCGCAGATTGGCCTTTTTGACTTCCTCGATCACCCGCTCGGGCTTCCATTCCTTCAGTGCTTTGGCCGCGGCGGCGTAGCCGCCCTGCCGAAGATAGACATCGATCCGGAAAAGCTCGGCCAGGCCGAATTGTTGCGTCAACACTTTCTCGCCCACGTCCCTAATCCAAGCCTCCCAGAATGCTGTCGATCTTTTCCCTGTCGAGGCCTCCGAAATAGTCGAAATTGACCATCATGCAGGGCGCCTGCTCGCAGGCTCCAAGACATTCGACTTCGGTCAGGGTGAATTTCCCGTCCGGCGTCGTCTTGCCGATTTCAATGCCCAGCTTATCCTGGAGATAGTCGACGATCTTTTCACCGCCCGCCAGCGAACAGCTTAAATTCGAACAGACCTGAAGATGATATTTGCCGATCGGCTTGCGGTTGATCATCGTGTAAAAGGTCACGACTTCACGGACCTTGATGGGCTTTAGCCCCAGAAACGCGGCCACTTCTTTTTCTTCGTCGGCTGAGACAAATCCCCTTTCCCCTTGCACGAGATGAAGCACGGGAAGCAGCGCGGCCTCTTTTTTCGGATAGCGAGCCATAACCTCTTCGATTTTCTTTTTTAATTCGGCGGAAATCGCGGCGCTCACCGGTCCAACTCCCCTCCGATCATATTCATCGACCCGAAGGTCGGAATGACGTCGGCGACATAGCGGCCCTTGATCAGCTCTTCCAGCGCGGCGACGATATGGAAGCACGGCGCCCGAAGATGGAGCCGATACGGTTTGTCGCTTCCGTCCGAAACGATGTAATAGCCCAATTCGCCGTTGCCGCCTTCCACGGAAAAATAGGTTTCCCCTCGGGGAAGCCGGATGCCGTGGCCTTTCATGAAGAATTTAAAATGCGAGATCAAGCCTTCGATCGTCGTGTAAGTTTCTTCCTTGGGCGGAATGACGAAGCGCGGATCGTCGGCCATGATCTCTTGGTAAACGGATTCTTCCGATCCTTCGAGGTTCGGAGACAGCTTGATTTTCTGGGATGGCTTTTTTGTCCGGGCAGCGCGAATCGCTTCGGCCGGCTCCAGACGGCCGGCTATTACCTTCGGCGGCGATTTCGGAATCTGTTCGACGCATTGTTCGGCGATCCTCAGGCTCTGCTCCATCTCCTGCATTCGGACTCTGTAGCGGTCGTAATTATCGCCGCGTTCGCCGAGCGGGATGTCGAATCGGAGCCGGTCATAGACAAGGTAGGGCTGCGCCTTCCGGACGTCATATTTGACGCCCGTCGAGCGCAGGCATGGCCCCGTCCAGCCGTAGGAAATCGCATTCTCCGGAGTCATGACGGCGACATCCCTGGTCCGGTTGAGAAAAATCTTGTTTTTGTCCAGAAGCCCGCGGACATCCTTGAGCACCTTCCGCGTTTCGGCGACCGCCTTGCGAACCGCGTCCCGATAATCCGGATGGAGGTCGGCCCGGACGCCGCCGAGGCGAATGTAGGACGTCGTCATCCGGGCGCCCGTCGTCGCCTCGATCACATCCCAGATGAACTCACGAGCCTTCATTTTATAAAGAAATACGGTGAACGCCCCGCATTCCATGGCCATGGCCGCAAGACAGGTCAGGTGGTCGGAAATCCGCGACAGCTCGCTCATCAGGACGCGGATGACTTGGGCGCGCTCGGGGACTTTGATCCCCAGCATTTTTTCGAGCGTCAGGACATAGCCGACGTTGTTGATCAAAGGCGAGACATAATTGAGCCGGTCCGTGTAGGGCAGAAGATTGAAAAACGTCCGGTTTTCGCAAATTTTCTCAAAACCGCGGTGGAGATACCCGATTTCGACCTCGGAATTGAGGATGCGCTCGCCGTCGAGCTCGAGCATGATCCGGATCGTGCCGTGCATGGCCGGATGTGATGGTCCCATGTTAACAAGCAGGCTGTCCTTCCGGGCGTCTCTCTGGAGGCGCGTTGTCATGGCTCGTTCCTCAGCGGGATCCGCGGTTGCCGCCGGCGCAACGGATAGTCCTTACGGAGCGGATGGCCTTCAAACCCTTCGTACATGAACAACCGGCGAAGGTCCGGATGTCCCTCAAACCGGACGCCGAACATGTCGTAGGCTTCGCGTTCGAGCCAGCTCGCGTTCTTCCATAAGGGCGTCAAGGAAGCCACGACGGCCGCGCTTTCCGGCACAGACAATTTGATCCGCAGGCGCCGGTTCAAGGCCAAGGAATATATGTGGTAGACCATTTCAAAACGGTCGGTCCGGCCGGGATGATCGACGCAGGTGAGATCCAGAAGCATCGCATATTGGTAGGGCTTTTTTCTTAAAAAATTCACGATATCCAGAAGCGCCTCTTTTTTAATGACGACGGTTTCATCGCCGAAAGGCGCGGACGTCTTCAGGATTCGATTCGGAAAAGCCTTTTGAAGGTCGTCTAGAATTTTCTTTTCTTCCATCGCCAATCCTGCTTTTGATGCTGGATTTTTTCCTGCAGCTTGAGGAGGCCGTCGAGGAACATCTCGGGACGCGGCGGGCATCCGGGGACATAAACATCGACCGGAATGATTTGATCGACCCCCTGGACAACGGCATAGTTGTCATAAATGCCGCCGCTCACGGCGCACGCGCCGAAGGCGATAACCCATTTGGGCTCGGTCATCTGGTCGTAGACGGTCTTGAGGACGGGCGCGAGCTTCTGAGTGATCGTTCCGACGACCATCAAGAGGTCGGACTGACGCGGAGAAAACCGCGTCCAGCCGGCACCGAACCGGTCGATGTCGAAATGGGCGCAGGCCGCGGACATGTATTCCATACCGCAGCAAGCCGTGATATAGGGATAGTGGAAGAGCGAGAATTTTCTCGCCCAGCCGAGCATATCATTAAATTTGGCGGAAATAAAATTGCCTTCCATCCCTCATTAATCCCATTTAAACGCGCCTTTTTTCCAGGCGTAGATAAATCCGGCTGCAAGGACCGCCATATAGGCGAGCATGATCAAGAGCGCCGGCCGCTTCATTTCCTGGAAAATAAGCGCCCAGGGAAAGAAGAACACGACTTCGACATCAAAAAGAAGAAAAATGAAAGCGACGACCGTGAACTTGATCGGAAAAGGCTTGATGCCGCTCTCGAGATAGGGGCTGCCGCATTCAAAAGGTTTTTCCTTGGCCGGATTGGTCTTTTTCGGTCCGAGGAGGGCGTTCATGAAAAGCAGGATAGCGCCCAGCAGGCCGAAAACCGTAAACACCAACACGAGCTCAGTCATCATTCCTTCTCTGCGCCGGAAGATTTTATACAAAGTGGCCGCCATTTGCAAATAACGCTCATGATCCCAATTTTCCGATAGAAAGCAGCGGATGGGTCCTGCCGCGGCTCAGGGAAAGAGAGCCCGGCTAGGAAGAGGTCGATTTTTTTATTTTTTGGGAACAATCGGTAGAACGATATGCGACGGGTGGACTTTGCGCCGTTCGACGGGCCGGCAATCATCGGCACTTCCCATTTGGGCAAACGAAGGCTCGGTGATGAACGGCACCGGATACCCCGGGTCACTTACGTACGTATCTGTTGTTTCTGAAGCGGGAGAGGCCGTCGACAGCGTTCCGTCGCCTAAGAGGCTGTTGGCCCTCCCTTTGCTGTGCATATAATACTTTAGCCCTTGGCTGCGGCTTATCGGCCATTCATTTTCATCGACCCATGTGTTTTCGCCCATGACAAAAATGCGGACGGCGGGTTCGGTCATCAGACCATTGTCCTTTCCCTTGAGCCAATAGTCGAACCAGCGGAGGAGGTAGCCATTGAGGTCGATGACGCCGCTTGGCCCAAAATCGACTTCTCCCAGCTTGCTCGTCGAATTGACAGCGTGCGGCCAAGGCCCCATCAACAGCCGCTGAGACTTTCGAAGCTCCTCCGGAGCCTTTGTCGTCATTCCGATAAAATTCAATGGAGTGCCTACCTGCTCGTCATCGTACCAGCCGGAGATGTGAAGCACGGGCACTTTGACCCTGTCGTATTTGTTTTGATAGCGCAAAGGTTCCCAGTAGGAGTCCAGTTGAGGATGGTCGATGTCTTCTTTCCAGACGAGATTCGGACGTCCAGAAGCCTGGTCCATGGTGGCGAGAGGCAGATGCCAGTGGATTTTTGACCAATCTACGCCATCCATATTCTGGCTAACATGGCCGGCCGTGTAGTGGTACCAGCTAATGTCCATGGGCAGGTGCGTTCCTGTCGGCCACTCGACGAACGGGTCCGAGGGAGTCACCATGGCGACCATGGTCACAAGATGAGGAGGCTGCAGACGCGAACATTGAAATCGATTTTAACATTAAATGATTGCTCTGGAGCGGCAGTCCCGGATTTTGTCTGCGGATTCGTTCCGCCAAGCCCCAGCGCAAGATAAGAAAATAGGGTTAAAAAAAGAAAAGCCGGAAAAAGTCTTTTGCGCATGATTCCTCCTTTCAATAAGAAATCAAGAAGAATTTATTTTTCATTCCATAGCCCGTCTTAGAAAGGCTGAAAAGGATGATGAGCGCATTCAACCCTCTGCGGCTAAATGCTTATTTTCTCCAGCTTCTTCAGAAATGCCGGATCGATTGGATTTGGACAACTTGAAAATTCTTTTCCTTCGCACTCGGTGCTTTTGGCTCGGATTGCAGAGCTTTCTTGGTTTCGGCAAGGATGGTCAGCGGCGAAGCCGCCACGGCCAGAGCCAGTCCCTTGGCCGTCTTTCCCAAAAAGTCTCTTCGGCCCCGGGAAGCCCGCCCCAAAGTTTTTAATTTCGCAATCATTTTTTCTCCTCTATGAAGCGTGGACAAAAAAATCCTGGGACCGTTGCTTCGTTGGCAGAAATATAGCAAAAAATGGACAGTTAAGTCCATGCCCATATCCAAACCCCCGAAGGAGACAAATGTCCGCGCCAATCATGTCTGGATTTTTGGATGACGATAAAATACAGCCTTCGGCTATGTTGATTCGCGGCCGGACAGGTCATTTTGACATTTAACACTCATTTCTCCATAATAGCTCTCCGAGTCATGCCTGGCTCGAAATCTTTAGGATCGGCCGCATTGAGGCGATATTTTATGATTGAAATTAAAAAGCGTGTTTCTTACGCTGGGGCTTTCTCTGTTGTACTCCTTTTGTTTTGCGCGGCGCTCGTCTTCGTCATCCCGGCCTGCAAGAAAACCCCGGCGCCGCAAAATTTTATTCTAATCACCCTGGATACGCTTAGGGCCGACTATGTCAGCGCTTATAGTCGGCAAAACGCGGCGACTCCGAACCTGGATTTTTTGGCCGGCCAGGGGACTCTGTATAAAAACGCCTATTGCCTCATTCCGATCACGCTCCCGTCGCATGCCTCGATTTTTTTCTCGGAACCGCCCACGCTGCTCAAAAACTACAACAACGGTCAGATCTTCCACCCCAAGCGCGGCAGCCCGTCTTTCGTCAATCTTTTCAAAAAAAACGGTTTCTCCACGGCGGCCTTTGTCTCGCTTGGAGTTTTGGCCTCGCGCTTCGGACTCGACCAGGGGTTTGACAGCTACGCCGAGGAATTCCCGGAACGACGCTGGTATCTGACCGCCGGCGAAGTGAACCAAAAAGTTTTTGCCTGGCTGGATGCTCACAAAGGTCAAAAATTCTTTTTGTGGATTCACTACTCCGATCCCCATGATCCCTACGCTCCTCCGAACACTCCGGATGACACCACGGTGTTTTTCAATAACCGGCTTGTCGGCCAGTTTTGTTTGAATAAATATCTCGTCGAGGACATCGAAGTCGAGCTCAAAAGAGGAAAAAATGAAATCCGCTTCGAGGTCGATAATCTACACGCCGCGAGCCCGAACACCTACCAGGCGCGCCTGGATAGGCTGGAATTTACGCCGCCCAACAATCAGAAAGATTTGCAGATAGAGTTCGTCAAAGACCAATGGTACATCCGCAAGGAGGAGGCGGTCTATTTTTTTAAAAAAGAAGGAACGCTTATCATCCTGAACCTGGCGGGGCCGCGCAAGTTCAAAATGACATTCCGGGGAAAGCTCGTTTGTCCGCCCGAAGTCACCAAGAACAATTATAAAAGTGAAGTCGTCTACATGGACAACGAAATCGGCCGCCTTTGGGAGAAGCTGCGAAGCTTGGATCTTCTCGAAAACTCCGCCATTCTCGCCGTCGGCGATCATGGCGAAGGTCTCGGCGAATACCTCACCGGCGGCTTGACATTCGGCGACCGGCACTTCGGCCACATCCACTTCCTCTATAATATATATATGAAAATTCCCCTGCTTCTCTATCATCCCCTGGAGCGCCGGAAGGGCGAAGCGAGAGAAGAACCGGTGACGCTTCTCGACATCGGGCCGACAATCGCCGATATCATGGGATTTCCAATCCTTCCCCACTCCCAGGGAAAAAGCCTTCTCCGGCTCAAAAAAGGAGAACAACGAGAAATTTTTGAGGAGACCTACAGGCCGGAGGCTGTCTGGGATAAATTCGGGCTGCTATCGTTCCCCTGGCATGTGGTTTTCACGCCCGAAGACCGTTTCTATGAAATCTTCAACCTGGTTGATGATCCCCGTGAAGAGCAGAACCTGGCCCAAGAGCCGAGCCTGCCCCGAGCGGCCCTAGACCTCAAACAAAAGTTGAACACTTTAGCGCGCGAAGCGCTTAAGAACAAAGTAGAAATCAAGATCGACAAAAAGACGGAAGAGATGCTGCGAGCCTTGGGCTACGTTAAATAAGACAATCGGAGATGCTATCACTTTCCGAGACTCTCTTGACAGTCTAAGAGAATACTAAGACAATACTCTGACTTATTTCAAAAAAAAGGACTCGCCGATTTTACCGACCAAAAAATTTATTTTCGCCTTGCTAATTTTCTTCCCCTTTTGTCTTTTCAAGCCGGCTTATCCGAATTCCGGCGAAACCGGAATTCTCTGGGGACAGGTCGTCGACCAAAAGCAAGTTCCGCTCGCCGGCACCGTCATCAAGCTCGTCGATAACGATCCGAAGCGCGAAATTTCGACGTCCACGGATGAATCAGGATATTTTTCGCTTGCCGGAATCCCGGTCGGCCTATACACGCTCCGCGTCGAGGCGGCGGGATTTGAAGCTCAGACAACGACGAATATCGCGATCGAACCGTCCGGCGATCTCTATCTGAAATTCGCCCTACGGCCGAAAAACCGGGCCCTCTGGCCAACGCTCCGGCCTCGCCTCATCGACAGCGCTCCTCTCCCCACCCGAACGACGATTTCAGCCGGCCAAATCGAAAATCTGCCCACCGGACATTCGATCTGGTCGCTCATCGAAAACCAGGACTTCTCGGCGACAACGAACCGCATTGACGTCGGCGGCCTCTGGGAAACGCAGCCCGCGCTATTCAGCGCGCGGGGAGCAACGTCCTGGACCCAGAATACCTATGTTCTCAACGGCATGGATGTCACGGACCCTTATTGGACGGGCCTGCCTCTTTTTATTCCCGATTTTTTTAGCCTCGCCTGGACCCAGCTTAGCAATGCGGCGCATCCGCCCCAAGCTCTTTATCCCGGCGGATATTTCACGCTCGCTCCAAAAGACGGCAGTCCGGAGTTCCACGGCGGATTTTCAGGATTTTATTCGGATAAAAAGCTGGCGGCGTCCAACATTACGCCAGCCTTGGAAGAAGAAGGCATCCGGGAGAGCAACTCGTTCAACAGGCTCGGCGAGTATAACCTCCACCTGAGCGGCCCGCTCGGAAGCCCTCGCTGGAGGTTTTTCACCTCATGGAGCGCGCTGTCTGTTTCAAGGAACATCGCCGACTATGAAGACGTGGACACTTCCGAGCTTTTCTCGGGCCTGGTGAACATCGAATATCTGCGGCCCCGCTCGACGCTTAAATTTTTCTGGACGGGACAGATCATTTCCAATCCTTCGTTCGGAGCGGCTAGAGACATTCCCTTCGTTTCGACATCGCGACAAAAAAGTTTGTATAATGTCTTTCAAATTATTCAGGAATCCAATCCCAGAGAGCGGACAAGCTATCGGCTGGGAGTGGGCCTGGCTCAATCGGACGTGCGCAACGATTTCCAAAACGGCGCCCAAAGTGTGTACACGACCGAGGTTTTTAAAAATATTCCCTCCGGCTCCGCGCCTTTTGCCGGACGCGATGAACGCCGGAAAATCGCCGCGTTCTTCGACGGCAAATCGGTCTTCCCCAACGTGAGTCGAACGCGACACCTGCTGGAGTACGGTATCCAGACGCAATATAACATATCATCATCCGAACAAAGCACCCGAAATAACCGGCATTTGCATTTCTTCGACGGCCAGCCGCTGGAAATCGTCTTCTTCGACAGCCCGATCAAACACAGCGAATCTTCGATTCAGGTAGACGCCTACGCCCAGGAAACAATCACTTTTCCCAGTATGTTTTCCGCGTTCTTCAGCCTGAACGCTGACTGGAGCTATGGGTGGAACGCCAAAGCAGACATCCAATGGCTCAATCTATCGCCGCGCTTCGGCCTGAATTTTCCTCTATCCCGGAGCCGGACATCGTTCATTCGGATATCCGCGGCGCGGTATTATTTCACCCTGCCGCTCAACTACCTGACTTATGGAAATCCGGGCGCGCCGGGGGGATTGGTTTACGCCTGGCGGGACGCCAATGCCGATAAAGAATTCCAGGAAAACGAACGAGGAAACTTTTTACGGCGCGAAGGCCCATTGTACGGCGGCATCGATTCAAAGATTAAGCGCCCGCATACGGATGAAATCGTCGTCTCCTTGGTTCACGACTTTGGCGCCGGCTGGTTTTTAACGTTGGCCGGGTTCTTACGGGAAACAAAGAACCTCGTTGAAACAATCAATACGGGAGTTCCTTTTTCGGATTATGTCCCCGTGCCGTTTTACGACCAGGGCGACGACCGAATTCCCGGAACGCCCGACGATTTGAATTTCACAGTCTATAACCAGAAGGCCGAATCTCTCGGCCGCGACTTTTTTCTTCTGACGAATCCCGATGCCGAGTCCCGGACCTCCAGATATAAAGGCCTCGACTTGACGCTGGTGAAGAGGTATGGCTCCACATTGATCTTTTTTCTGGCCTTGACGGCCACGGAAGCCGTGGGAACGACCAGTCCCGGCAACACGGAATGGGAGAATGACGACGGCCTGGTCGGCAGCCTCTACGACAACCCGAACGCCGCGATCAATGCCCGCGGCCGGCTGAGGTTCGACCGGGCTTATACGGGGAGAATCGGCTTGAGCTTCCTTGCGCCGCTGGGAACGCGGCTCTCTGCAGTCGTTAAATATTACGACGGTCAGCCCTTTGCTCGGAAGATCATCGTCCGGGGGCTGAATCAAGGGCCCTTCTACATTCAAGCGCACCCGCGGGGGGTCAGCCGCTATGAATTCAATATGACCCTAGACGTCCGCCTGGAAAAAAAATTCGCCTGGCGCACGGGCGCCATTCGTCTCATCGTCGATGCCTTCAACGTCTTCAACAGCCATCTGGCCACAGCGGAAAATGAATGGACGGGGCCGGAATTTCCACGGCGCTTCGCCACAGAGATTCAATCGCCCCGGGTTTTTCGGCTCGGCTTGAATTTTGAATTTTAATCAAACGCTTTTTTGTTGTATAAATGATTCGGCCCGCTTATAAATATTTGTCTTCATAAAGGAGGCGGCATGCTTTCCGTCGCAGAAAAAATCATATTCGTCCTGGTCATTCTCGCAACGGCCGTGCTTTTTCTTGCGCCGCTTTACTATCGCTATAGGATCGTGCGCAGCGGCAAACCCGAAAATCGATTCGATCATATCTGGCGAAGAATCGGCCACGCGTTGAGCAAAATCCTGCTCCAAAGATGCACCCTGAAGAACGAGCGGCTTTTCACCGGCTTTATGCATGTTTTCATTTTTTACGGCGCTTTGACTTTCGACACGATGACTGTCAACCACACTCTGGAGGGATTTTTCCCGAATTTTTATCTTTTTGGCGGAGGGGCGTTCGGGCTCTTTTTTTCTCTCATCGTCGATGCCTTCGCCATCCTGGTCCTGGTCGGGATTCTGTTCTTTATCATCCGGCGGTTCGTCGTCAAGCCCAAGGCTTATGCCACGAGCCGCCTGGATTCTGCTGTTATCTATGCAGCTCTGATTTTGGTGACGCTCAGCTATCTCTATTTCGAGGCCTTTTCCATCGCTCACCATTCAGGCACGACCCGGCTATCCTTTTTGGGTGCCTATTTCGCCAGGGCTATCAACTCCTCGGGACTCGGCGCGGCCGCTATCGCGGCGCATTTTAAACTTTCTTGGTGGCTGCACATTTTGTTCGTCTACGGCTTCATCGCCTATGTTCCGCACTCCAAATACCTCCATATGTTTACGGGATCATTGAATGTCCTCTTCCGCAATCCTAGCGCCGGACACGAACTTGAGCCCTTGGACTTGGAAAATTCCGAAGTGTTCGGCATTGAAAAAGCGCCGGATTATCGCTGGAAGGATCACCTGGACGCGCTGGCCTGCATGGAATGCGGCCGATGCCAAGACGCCTGCCCGGCGTCGACGAGTGACAAGCCTCTTTCGCCGAAGATGATTCTCTTCAACATGGAACAGCATCTTCTGAAAGAAGGCAAAAAAATCATCTCCAAAAAACGCGACGACCTGCCGGCTTTAGTTCCCGCGGTTCATGCGGAAGGAGAGATTTGGACCTGCACGACCTGCGGCGCCTGCATGCACGTCTGTCCTGTAGAGATCGAGCATATCTCTAAAATCGTCGGAATGCGGCAGAGCCGGGTCCTTATGGAGAGCAAGTTTCCCGCCGAACTTAACGCCTTCTTCCGAAACATGGAGACCAACAGCAATCCTTGGGGCATCGGCTTCGCCAAGCGCGGGGAATGGACCGAAGGCTTGTCTGTGAAAAATATCAAGGACCGCCCGAACGCTGAGTATCTCTTTTGGGTCGGATGTGCGGGGTCCTTCGACGAAGAAGGCAAAAAAATCGCCCGCGCCTTCGCCCGGCTTCTCGAAAAAGCGGGGGTCGATTTCGCCATTCTGGGTGCTGAGGAAAAATGCTGCGGCGACTCCGCCCGCCGTCTCGGAAATGAATATCTATTCCAAACGCTGGCCGCCGAGAACCTCCGGCTCTTTGCTCGATACAAAATCCGGAACATTCTGACCATTTGCCCGCACGGCTATAACGCGTTCAAACATGAATATCCCAAATTGCTGACCCTGATGCCGACACTCAGCGCAGAAGATAAAGAGCATTTAAAAAGAATGTCCGTTTTCCACCACGCGGAATTTCTCGACAAACTCCTCCAGGAAGGCCGCTTGAAAACGAAACCAGCGGCCTCCGGCCGGATGACGTATCACGATTCGTGCTATCTCGGACGTCACAACGGAATCATCGAGGCGCCCCGGAAAATTCTAGCGGCCCTGAACAGCCAACAAATCCTTGAGCTCAAAAACAGCCGCGAGCACAGCTTCTGCTGCGGCGCAGGAGGCGGATTGATGTGGACGGAAGAATCGCTCGGAAAAAGGATCAATCATATCCGGGCGGAAGAGGTCATCCAATCAGGAGCCGGGGCCGTAGCCACGTCTTGCCCGTTCTGTCAGACGATGCTTCGGGACGCATTCAAAGACAAAGGAAAAGACATCCCCGTCAAGGATATCGCCCAGCTTTTGGCCGAGTCTGCCGTCGATTAACAATCCGGGGTCAGGTCTTAACATTTGACATAACTCCGAATTATTTAGTTTTTTGATATAAGGCTAGATGTCAAATGTTAAGACCTGACCCCAAGACTAATTCGCCAAGATCTGACGAAACGCGGTAATCGCCCGGTCGATATCTTCGTCACCAACATCTTTATGGGTCACGAAACGGATGTCGCCCGTGGCGGCCATGGCTAAAATCCCGCGATTTTTGAGCTCGGTCAGGAACTGATCTCTCGTCAGCTCGGGATGGGAAAATCCGAAGATGATAATATTGGTCTCGATCCTGGCCGGGTCAAGGGTAATCCCCGGAAGTCCGGAAATGGCCGAAGCCAATTTTTTCGCCCGCCGATGGTCGTCCTTGAGGCGGTCCACCATTTCAGTCAGAGCTATGATTCCTGCCGCCGCCAGCACGCCCACCTGACGCATTCCGCCGCCCAGCGCTTTGCGAATCCGGCGGCCGTAGCCGATAAAATCTTTTGGCCCGACCAGCATCGATCCCACGGGCGCCGATAGCCCTTTGGACAGACAGAACATCACGGAATCCGCCAAGCGCGCATATTCCTTGACCGGAACTGCCGAAGCCGTGCTGGCGTTGAAAATTCTCGCGCCGTCCATGTGAATCTTCAGTCCATGGTTGTCGGCGATTTTTCGGACTGCCCGCAGATTCTCGATCGGCAGAACGGCGCCGCTCCAATTGTTGTGGGTGTTTTCAACGCAGATGAGCGACGTCTGCGGAGTATGAACGCTTGGCGTGCGGACGTTCCGCTCAACCTCCGCCGGGTCCATCGCACCTCTCTGTGAGGCGATCGGCCGCGGCGTCACCCTCGAAATAAAAGTCATGTGAGTGGATTCCATGTTATAAATATGCGAACGGGCTTCGACGATGACCTCCTGCAACTCATGGGTCCAGGCTTTGACGGCGATGGAATTGCCCATGGTCCCCGAAGGAACATACAGGCCGACCTCTTTGCCCATCTGTTCGGCGGCCAAGACCTCAAGCTTTTGGACCGTCGGATCATCGCCGAGGACATCATCGCCGACTTCGGCTTCGGCCATGGCCCGCCGCATTTTCTCCGTGGGCCTGGTCACGGTATCGCTACGAAAATCAGAATATTTCATCATTGGCGCTTCTCCTTAATTTGTTCAAACTATTATAAAAGAACGATACAGAACAGGCAAACTTTTTTAACCAAGCGAAGCCTTCTCCGAGCCGCGGCAACTTTTTTTCGGTTTACTTAGTTATTATTCTTTGGTTATAATTTGAGGGTCAAGATGCCGCGAATTCCGGGAATGATCCAATAATGTCTAAAAAGACGCTTGATGACTATCTTTACTACGCCCTCCTCTACCTTGTTCTCTTTTTCGCCGCGGCCGATCTTTCATCACGCGTGATCTTGAAAGGGGAAATCATCACCCTTCCCAATCTCGCTGGCAAAACCGTCGAGGAAGCCAAAACTCAGATAAAGCAAAAAAAAACGTCTCTCGTCATTCAAGGCTATCAATTTGACAGCCGCAATGAGAGAGGCAGAATTATCTCCCAGGAGCCTCCGGCCGGCTCGCGCGTCAAGGTCAACAGGACGGTCAAAGTCGTCCTTAGCGAAGGCAGCGAGAAAGTCGAAGTCCCCAGGTTCTTAGGAAGGAGCATGGAGTGGGCCAGCCAGACGCTCAAAAGCGCGAGCTTGCGAAAAGGCCGGGTATCCCAGATTCATACTTCACAGTATGCCGCGGGCCGCATCCTAGCTCAAGATCCTCCGGCCGCGGAAGTCGTCAGCCGAAATGCAGCCGTTGATTTTCTGGTCAGCCAGGGCGCCTGGGAAGAAAAATACCTCATGCCCGACCTGATCGAAAAAAACGCTAACGCCGTGTTGAGAAAACTCAGGGAGATGGAATTCAAAGTGACTGAAATTCACTATTCATATTATCCCGGGCTCGGGCCGGGTATCATTCTTAAACAATCTCCAGTGCACGGTTTTCGGATTCAAAAAAGAAATCAGATCGTTCTGGAGGTCAGCAAATAACATGATTCTCATCGCGCCTTCCATCCTATCCGCCGATTTCACTCGCATCGCCGAAGCCGTCAAAACCGTCGAGGCGGCCGGCGCCGATTGGATCCACATCGATATCATGGACGGCCACTTTGTTCCCAACTTGACCTTCGGACCTCAGCTCGTCGCCTCGCTCAAAAAAAAGGCGACTCTGCCTTTAGACGTCCATTTGATGGTTGACAATCCGCAGGAAGTCATTCCCTGGTTTCTCGACGCCGGCGCTGATTGGGTCTCCATCCACGCCGAAGCGTCCACGAACTTGGACCGCGATATTTTGACGATCCGGGACGCCGGCCGAAAAGCCGGGGCGGTCCTGAACCCGACGACGCCGCTTGATGTCCTCGACGCAATCCTCGACTCGTTGGATTATGTGCTGCTCATGTCCGTCAACCCGGGAAGGGGAAGCCAAAAATTCATCGAATCGACGCACCAGAAAATCCAAAATCTAAGCCGCCGAATCGAGGAGCGCCAGCTTCGCACGCTGATCGAAATCGATGGCGGCGTGAACCTCGAGAACATGGAAATTCTCGTCAAAGACGGGGCCCAGGTCTTCGTCGCCGGCAATGCCATATTCAATCATCCCCATCCCCAGGAAGTCGTAACCCGTATGAAAGACATCGCCCAGAGAGCGAAAAATAGATGACAATCCCTGCAACGGAATTGTTCGATAAGGAATAAGGCCCAGAGGAAGGACGACCTTGATGAAAAAAGCACTCACATTCATTCTGGTTTGCATAATCCTAATCAGCGCCTTCGCCTGCCGCGGCAAAAAAACGGAAATCACTCCCGCCATGGCGTCGTCGGACGAAATGCTGTTCAAGGAAGGCGAAAAATATATGAAAAAAGACCCGGAGAAAGCCCGACTCTATTTTCGGCAGGTCATCGACTCTTTTCCCAAGAGTTTTTATGCCCAGAGGGCCAAGCTGGCCGTTGCCGATATATATTATGAGGCGAGGGACGAAGGCAGCCTGATCCTCGCCGCGGGCGAATACCGGGAATTCATCTCCCTATTTCCCTACAGCCCGTCGGCCCCGTACGCTCAATTCCGCATCGGCATGTGCTTTTTTGAAAAGGCCCTCAAGCCGGGACGGGATCAAGAAAAGACGATCCAGGCCCTGGCGGAATTCAAGAAAGTACTGACCATGTTTCCTCTCAGCGAGGAGGCCAAGCAAGCCAGTGAAAAAATCAAGGACTGCGAGGAACGGCTGGCCGAACATAACTTCGTAATCGGATTGCATTATTACCGCGTCGAGGCTTTTAAGGCCTCGACCACCCGTCTAACCGAAATCCTGACGAACTATCCCAATTATACGGGATTGGACAAAGTTTATTACTACCTGGGAGTTTCATACCTGGAATGGAGAAAAGCAGACCAGAGCATTCCCTATTTCACCAAACTGATCACAGACTATCCCAAGAGTAAATACGCGGAAAAGGCTCAGGAACGAATGAAAGAGGCTCAGGCCGCCCAAGCAGCCCAGGCAAAAGTGAAAAAATAAGGAGGTCCTATGCAAAGACAACGGCCTAGTTTGGTCCTGGGCGTCGCGCTTCTTGGCCTGGCTTTAGCGGCTCCGGATCCGCTACGCTCACAAGAGGAAGGAATAAGCCTGCGCTTCAAGCCGGCATTCCATTTCGAATATTTCTCGAGGACGATTGGCTGGGACGCGGATCCGATTTCGGGCGAAGACCTGTATTCATCCAAATTGCAGATGCCGTTGGGCCTTTTCAGCCTTGGAATTGAATTTCAAGAAGGATTCAGTATCGGCCTGCTCGCCGGCTATGGTTTTTCCAATTTCAACGGCCTTGTCTTTCGCCAGCTCCCGTTCTCCATCGATTATGAGGCCGATTCGATCGGCGCATTTCTCATCGGGGCGGAAATCAATAAAACCATGCTCTCATCCGGATTTTTTGAGATGGGAGCCGTGGTCCGATACGTCCTATATTTAGGAAGCACAAAAAATTTTACGATCGACCAGTTGAACGAAAACGGAACGTTCGACGTCAAAGGGACCTGGATGCGCCTCCAAGCCGGGCCGATATTTTATTACCGGGGTTATGAGAATTTATCGCCGTTCTTATCCGTGACATTCGATAAGCTCTGGGGTACGTTCACCATGAATGAAACCATCAAAGACCTCATCGGGAGCGAGAAAAAAAAGATCTCCGGAAAAGGGATTTTCGGCATATCCCTGGGCACGATCTTCGAACCCTCGGCCTATCTCAGTCTGAAGGTCGAGGGCACGATCATCCCCTTCTATAAAGGCTCGGGCCTAGGATGGGGTGTTGATTACGGCGCCTCGCTCAGAGCCGCGTTATCCTTTTAACAGGAGGAGAAAATCATGAGAGCCCTGAATAGAAATAAAGGAGCATTTGTCCTGGGGCTACTAACGCTTGCGATTTTATCCTTCAGCTTCCAAAAGAATCCGGTGCCTTTTCAAGGCATAAATTTCGGGGACCAGAGTTTCACGAGTCCGAGAGCGGAGCTGCCCTATGTCGAAGGGCAAATCCTCGTCAAATTCAAACCTTCGCTGCCCCTGATTCGAAAAGCGGCTGCGCTCGTCGCTTATCAGCTCCGCGCCGTGAACAAAATCTCGGGTCTGGACGTCTATATCGCCCAGATACCTGAAAAGGCAACGGTCGAGGAAATAGTCTATGCCATGAACAGAAATCCGGACGTGGAATATGCCGAGCCGAACTATACGGGCACAATCGCAGTCACGCCCAACGATTTTTTTTTCAGACTTCAATATGCTTTATCCAACATCGGGCAGGAAGTCGGCTCTATTCCCGGAAGTCCCCAAGGAAAACCGAGCTGCGACATTAAAGCTCCGTCGGCGTGGGAAGAAACCAAAGGCAAGGAGAACGTAGTCATTGCCATTTGTGATACGGGAGTCGACCTGACGCATCCCGACCTAAAAAATAAGCTGAAAAACAGCGGCCGCGATGTCGTCAATAACGATTTTGACGCCACCGACGATAACGGCCATGGGACGGCCGTCGCGGGGATCGCCGGCGCCGAGACCAACAACAACGAGGGCATCGCCGGCGTAGCCTGGAAATGCAAAATCCTGCCCGTAAAAGTCGCGGCGAAAGACGGCACATTCGACATGGCGAAGATCAGCGAAGGAATTAAATGGGCCGCCGACAACGGCGCCGATGTCATCAACCTCAGTCTGCAAAGCAATGCGGCCAGCCAAACGCTTCGTGATGCCTTGAGCTATGCTTATGATAAGAACATCGTGATCGTCGCCGCCGCCGGGAATTCCGGCGCGGCTGTAACCTATCCGGCCGCTTATGACAGTTACTGTCTGGCCGTCGCCGCCACGGACTATAATGATGCTCGTTGGCCATCCTCGAACTACGGCTCCGAAATCGATGTCGCCGCCCCGGGCGTTAAAATTTATTCGACCGCACCGCAGTGGCTGGTCGGCGCGGATCAGGTGCCTTATAAATTCTGGGACGGAACGTCTATGGCCGCTCCTCATGTCGCGGGGCTGGCGGCTCTAATCAAAAGCATCAAGCCCTGGCTCAAGGCGTCCGAAATCATGGACATCATCCGTTATTCAGCCGACGACGTCAACGCCGATAAGTACCCGGGAAAGGATGAATATATCGGCTACGGCCGGATCAACATGGAAAAAGCCCTTGTGCCCTTAAAAATCACAAAAAAGGAATGAATGATTAGGTTCCTGCGAATACGAAACCTCGCCACCATCGAAAATCTTGAGCTCGATCTTGGCGATGGATTTTCGATCCTGACCGGCGAAACGGGCGCTGGAAAATCGATCATCATCGACAGCATCCGTCTTGTTTGTGGCGAAAAAGGCTCTTCCGACCTGATCCGGACGGGAGCCAAAGAAGCTTCCGTCGAGGCGATCTTCGAGCTCGCCGACCGTAAAGAAAAACAGGGAATCCTCTCCCCGGCTGAAGACAACCATGAATGGATCGTCCGAAGATCCATCTCGGAGGATAGCCCGGGAAAAACCTATTGTGATGGCGCGCTGGTTCCGGTCAAAAAAATTAAAGAATTATCCGGCGAGCTGATCGACATTTACGGCCAGAACGACCACGTTTTTCTCCTTCATCTGGACAGCCATCTCGATTATCTGGACGACTTTAGCGGAAGCCTGGCTTTGCGCAACGAGGTCGCCGCCATAGCGCACGAACTGCGCGGCCTCATCCGGACGAGAAACGATTGGCAAGCTCGGGAACGCGAGCGCAGCCAGCGCCTTGACTTTTTGGAATTCCAGATTCAGGAAATCGAAAAAGCCGGCCTCAAACCGGGCGAGGAAGAAGAGCTTCGCTCGCAGCGAAATATCCTGAAAAATGCGGAAAAAATCCGCGAGCTTGTCGAAAAAGCCCTGGCCCTGGCCTATACGGAAGAGCCGTCGCTGGCGAGCCTTGTGACAAAGCTTCAAAACTCTCTGGCCGATCTTGTCGTTTTTGATCCGACCTTCATAGAAATGCATGACGCCCTCAATCCGTTCGGCATCACGGTCCGGGAACTGGCCGATTTCTTAATAAAATATAAGGACAAGCAGGACGTCACGCCCGAAAGGCTAGAAGACATCGAGGCGCGCCTCAGTTTGATCGAAAACCTGAAGAGAAAATACGGCGGCAAGATCGAAGACATCCGATTCTATTTGGAAAAGATTAAACAGGAACATGAGGACCTGACGCAGATCCAGGAAAGACTCGGCCAGGTCGAATCGGACATCACCAAAACGTTCTCGGCCTATGTCGACAAAGCCCTGCGGCTTTCGGCAATGAGAAAAGAAGCTTCCCAGGAGCTCGAAAGACTCATCGAAAAAGAAATCGCCCTTCTGGGCATGAAAAAGGCGCGCTTTCAAATTCATATCGAAACGGCGACGCCCGACGCCGGCTCGACCGAGCTGGTAAAGGATACCGGCCTCGACGGCGTGGAGTTTCTGATCAGTCCCAATCCCGGCGAGGAAGTCAAGCCCTTGCGCAAGATCGCTTCAGGCGGCGAGTTATCCAGGATCATGCTGGCTCTCAAAGCGATCGGCAAGGAAAAGGCGGCTTTTAAAACCTTGATTTTTGACGAGATCGACTCGGGCATCGGCGGAAAAACAGCTGAATTCATCGCCCAAAAGCTAAAGACTCTGGCCAAGAGCCATCAGGTCATCTGTATTACCCATCTGCCGCAGATCGCCTCGTTCGCCGACCATCATTACAGGATCGAAAAGGAAGTCGAAAAAGATCGCACTTACACGACGGTGAAAAAGCTGTCGTTTGAGGAACGGGTCGAGGAGATCGCGCGGCTTATGTCAGGAAGCCGAATCACGGACCTCTCGAGAGAGAGCGCCAGAGAAATGCTCCACAACAACCTTAAAGCCTGAAACAAAGGAGAAAAAGTCATGAATAAAGCCGATAAAGCGGTCGCGACTTTCAATCAAGGATTCAGCTGTTCTCAGGCGGTCTTCTCCTCTTTCTGCGAGCCGCTCGGATTAAAGCGCGAGACGGCTCTGAAGATCTCGCAATCGTTCGGCGGCGGAATGGCCCATCTCGGCGAAACCTGCGGCGCCGTGACCGGCGCCTTCATGACGATCGGATTAAAGCACGGCCGGACCAGGGCCGAAGACGCGGCGGCCAAAGAGAAAACGTATGAGCTGATGCGGAATTTCGCCGCGAGATTCAAGGCTCTCCACGGCTCGATTCAATGCCCGCGCCTCCTCGGCGTGGACCTCGGAACCGCAGAAGGGATGAAGCTGGCCCAAGAGAAAAATCTGTTTCGGACTCTGTGCGTCAAGTATGTTCAAGACGCCGCCGAAATCGTCGGGGAGCTCCTCTGAAAGGAGAAAGGCAGAAACGGCCTAGCTCCCCTTCAGGTTTTTAACGCCGTTCACTCACCGTTCTTCTCGGCGCCTGCGGAACTCGCATTCTAGATTTCGCCATCAAAAAAATGTTTAAAAAATGGGGCCCCAAGGTTCCCATTTTTTCACCTTGGCGTCTCTCTTATCTGAATCAAGCTCAAACAGCCTCGGCGCCAAGAGGTCCCCTCGAAAAAACGGCTCGAGAAGGCTAAACCTTCAAAGGTCGCTGCGGCCGTTTCTGTCTTTCTCCTTAAATACTCTCAATTGAATGATGTATAATGTCGGCTGATTGAAAAGCTCGGGCGAGTCCCTCCGAAAGACGCGGATTTTCCCCGGCGAGTAAAATCCGCTCCGGCGTCCTCGCTTCGCTCTCCTCGCCGATCGGCAAGGAACCATGCCCGCTCCGCTGCGGACGGCTTTCTGCGGGACTCTCCCTGCGCTTGCCTTCATCAGGCGGTGTATTATAGGCTGACAATTTAGGGCGATTAAAATATAGAATGAACGAGAATCACATCGGCCTCAAAAACATGAAATTTTTCATCCGGACGTTCGGCTGCCAGATGAACGACAACGACTCCGAGCGGATCGCCGGTTTGCTGGCCGCATCGGGAGCGCAAAAAACGGAAAACCCGGAGGAAAGCGATGTGATCATCATCAACACCTGCGCCGTCCGGGAAAAATCGGAAGAAAAACTCTATTCCTATTTAGGGCGCCTCCAGGTCCTTAAAAAGAAAAAAAAGCTGGTTATCGGCGTCGTCGGGTGCATCGCCCAAATCGAGCGCCGGAAGCTTTTCAAGAAGTGCTCCTTCGTGGATTTTATCCTCGGTCCCGATAATTACTTGCAGCTTCCGGAGTTCGTGGCGCGGGGTTGCGGCGAAAAATTCGCCGCGACGAATTGGTCACGGCACTGGCAGGAAACACCGCCCGTCAATTTTATACACGAAAATCCGGCCAGCGCTTACGTCACGATCATGGAGGGCTGCAATCATTTTTGCTCCTACTGCATCGTCCCTTTTGCGCGGGGGAGGGAAAAATGCCGGCCGCTCGAATATATTCTCGCCGAGATCGAGGACCTCTCCGCGCGAGGATATAAAGAAGTTCAGCTGCTCGGCCAAAATGTGAATTCCTATCGCAACCCGGAGACAGGGCAGCCGTTTCCCGAGCTATTAAGAGCGGTCAGCCGCATCAAGGGCATCGACTGGATCCGGTTCATCACCTCCCATCCTCAAAATTTCTCTCAGGAAATCATCGAAGCCATGGATCGCTCCGAAAAGATCTGCCGGCAGCTTCACCTGCCGCTTCAATCCGGATCGACATCCGTTCTCCAAAGAATGAACCGGGGCTACTCCCGAGAGGACTACCTGGACATTATCCGGCGGCTCCGGGCCCTGATGCCGGATATCTGCCTCAGCACGGATATCATCGTCGGCTTCCCCGGGGAAACCGACCAGGAGTTTGAGGCGACGCTCAGCGCGCTCATCGAAATCCGGTTCGTCAACATTTTTTCCTTCCGCTACTCTCCGCGGCCACACACGGCCGCTTCCCGGCTGAAGGATGATGTCCCTTGGGACGTGAAAAAAAGCCGGCTTCTCGAAGTCCAGCGCCTGCAAAAAGAAATCCAGACGGAATTCCATCGGAGTCTGGTCGGCCGGACGCTCAAAGTGCTTTGCACTGGCCGGAGTAAAAAAGACCCTCTCGCCTACTCCGGGCGGAGCGAAGGCTATCAGGTCGTCAATTTCAAATCCGACGGGGATGTGATCGGCCGGTTCGTCGAAGTGCGCATCAGCGCGGCCGGCCCCTACAGCCTCCAAGGCGAACTCCCAGTTCGCGCCTGAGTTTTTTCTGAAACTCTGAAAAAAAAATATTCTTAAAATATTTTCTGTCTTGAATGCTGCCTTCGGTTAAGTCCACGGCAAGGATGGCCGCATTGATCAAGTCTCCGCAACGACCTGCAGGATGCCGACAGGTCTCAACAATGGCCACCGCCCAGGCTTTCCTATCCTGTATCCTTAGCCTCCATTTGGCGGTTAAGATCTGAGGTCTTTGTTCGACTTTTGAAAAAGCGGTTTGGATAAAATGGGCGGTCTGTCCGTCCTCCAGCGCGATCCGGAGGGCTTGAGCCGCGGTCAATTCTCCCATCGACTCTTAAAGACGGAAAATCCCGCGCTAAATTCTCATTGCTTTTTTACTTCTTTTCGGGTCCGCTCAAGTCTTCGACCTGGTGAAATTCCTTCGAACCCGACCGCTTGGAGTACCAGATAGATATGATAACGCTGATGGTCGCCAACGACACAAAGATGATTAATCCCGGTGAAGCTTTCTTGTATTGGATGATGATCGGCGCCGCGAGCAACGAAACTAAATTGATAACCTTGATCATCGGGTTTAAAGCCGGCCCGGAAGTATCCTTGAGCGGATCTCCGACCGTATCGCCGACTACGGTCGCCTTGTGGCAATCAGATCCCTTTCCGCCGTAGAGCCCATCCTCGATCAGTTTCTTGGCGTTGTCCCAAGCTCCGCCGGCGTTGGCCATGAACACGGCGAGGAGTTGTCCGGAGAGGATAACACCCGCCAAAAATCCGCCCAAGGCCTCAACCTGAAACACAAGCCCCACGATGAGCGGCGTCAAAACCGCAAGCAGCGCCAGCCCGACAAGCTCTTTCTGAGCTGCGCTCGTACAAATTCTGACTGCCTGCTTGTAATCCGGCTTGACCCTGCCTTCCATGAGACCCGGCGTCTTGAACTGACGCCGGACTTCCATGACGATCAAGGACGCCGCTCGTGATACCGCGTTAATGGTCAGCGACGAAAACAGCCAGGGCACGGCTCCGCCGATGAGCATGCCGATCAGGACCATCGGCGTTGAAATCCGGATGCCCGTCGTCAGAAGCCGCAGCGCCTCGGGAACGTTCATTTGAGCCTGGACTTTCGTCACGTCGGTGATAAAGGACCCGAACAAAGACACGGCCGCGATGACGGCCGAGCCGATGGCCACGCCCTTGGTGATGGCTTTTGTGGTGTTGCCCACGGCGTCCAGGTCGGCCATGATCTTGCGCGCCTTTTTATCCAGGCCAGCCATCTCGCCGATGCCGTTGGCGTTATCGGAGATCGGGCCGAAAGAATCCATGGCGACATTGTTTCCGGTCAGAGTCAGCATCCCTATGCCCGTCATGGCGACGCCGTAAAGCACATAGGCCACGGGCTGTCCCCAGTAAATCACGACGGCGAAAAAGATAGTCAGGGCGATGATGAGAATCGCCCAGACCGTGGATTCAAAGCCGGTCGAAAGTCCGGAGAGAATCACCGTCGCCGAGCCCGTCTGCGACGACCGCGATATTTCCTTCACCGGATTGTAACGGGTGTCGGTAAAATACTTCGTCAGCTCGTCGATCATGATGGCCAGGACAATACCGGCTCCGACCGAAAGGAACGCCCGCCATTCGTGCATATAGAAATGGGCGAGGACGGCGAAAAAGACGAAACACAGGGCGGCCGACGTATAAAAGCCTCTGTTGATGGAAGACATGGCATTTCCGGTCTGCCCCTCTTTTTTACCCTTGACCTGATAGGTTCCGATGATCGACGAGAAGACACCGATGCCCCGGACGAGAAGCGGAAAGATGATCCATTTGATCGATCCCGTGATTTGCACCAAAGCCAGTCCCAAAATCAGACCAGAGACGATCGTGACTTCATAGCTTTCGAAAATGTCCGCGGCCATTCCGGCGCAGTCGCCGACATTATCGCCGACAAGATCAGCGATGACGGCGGCATTCCGCGGGTCGTCTTCCGGAATGCCGGCTTCGACTTTGCCGACCAAGTCTGCTCCGACATCCGCGGCTTTTGTGTAAATTCCGCCTCCAACTCTCATGAAGAGAGCGAGCAAAGTCCCGCCGAATCCGAATCCCAAAAGGGCGTCTGGAGCGGCCTTTTGAAAAATCATAAAGATGACCGTGCCGCCCAGGAGCCCGAGTCCGTCCGTCAGCATGCCGGTAATCGTGCCGGCCCGGTAGGCGATCTTCAGCGCTTTGTCGAAACTCGTCCTGGCCGCCGCGGCGACGCGCACATTTCCCTGGACGGCCATCCTCATGCCGAACTGTCCGACCATTAACGAAAAAAGCGCGCCCATGATAAAAGCGGCGGCCCGGCCGAATCCGATGAGAACCTTCACTTGATTGGGACTTAAAGCGGAAAACCGCTCGAGCGCTTCCGCGGAGGGCGGGACGATATAGACGCTGAAGAACAGGGCGATTGTCAGGATAATGATGAACGGTAGGATCGTTTTGAGCTGTTTAGAAAGATAGGCATTGGCACCCTGTTTAATCGCTTCCCAGATCTCAAGCATCTTCGGCGTCCCTCTGTCTTCCGCCATGATCTGCCGCCGTAAAAACAGGGCATAGCCCAATCCCAAAAGGGCGATACCTAGCACGACCCAAAGAGCGATTGATTCAAATAGAGTTGCTTCCAGCATGCGTTCTCCTCTCTACATCAATCTTTATATTAACGCCGTTTAATTAGAAAAAATTTCTCACATTCTATCCACATTCGTTTCCGAAATCAAGGAAATTCACCCGGTTTTATTGATATTCGGAATCGTTTAGGCTATAATTCTCGCCTTCTCTCTGAAGCGATAACAGAGGCCTATGACATGAAGATCAACGTCTGGAATACTATTTTGCAGCTGAGCAAAGAACGCGGGGTGGAGCCGTCCGCCATCATCAACGCCATTGAAGAATCACTCAAGGTCGCGGCCTCGAAATATTATACGCACAATGAAGAGATTCACGTCTTTTTTCGCCCGGAAAAGGGAGAATTGCGAGTTTACACGGTGAAAAAAGTAGCCGAGCAGCCGGGAAACCCGGCGCGGGATATTTCTCTTGAAGAAGCGAAAACAAAAAAACCTTCGATCGCCATCGGCGATTCCCTTGAGATCGATCTCCCCTCCGACACGCTGGGTCGGATCGCCGCTCAAGCCGCCAAACAGGTGATTTATCAAAAAGTCCGCGACGCGGAGCTTGAAAAAATTTACGATGAATTCGCGCCCCGGCTGGGCGAGATCATCACCGGTATTCACCGGCGGCTGGAAAACAACGCCATCATCCTGGAAGTCAACAAAACCGACGTTCTTTTCCCTCTCTGGGAAAAATTGCCCAACGAACAATTCGAGCGCGGCGATAAAATCCGGGCAGTCATCGCCCAGGTCAAAAAGGGGAACAAAGGACAGGATCCGCAGGTCATTGTTTCGCGGACCAGCCCCAAGTTCCTAGAAAAGCTCCTTGAGCTCGAGGTTCCCGAAATCGCCAACGGAACCATCGAAATCAAAGACATTGTCCGCCAGCCGGGCGAAAGGGCTAAGGTCGCCGTCGTCACCAAAGAAAGGGACGTGGATCCGGTTGGCGCTTGCATCGGCGTCAAGGGCAGCCGAATCCTCGCCATCAGCAAGGAGCTGGACGGAGAAAAAATTGACATCATCGTCTGGGCTTCGAATCCTTTGACCTACGCCAAAGCCGCCCTGAGCCCGGCCCGGATCGAGAACGTCTCCTTCCTCAACAAGGCGGAAAAAACCATGGAGGCCGTCGTGCCCAAGGACCAGCTCTCGCTGGCGATCGGGAAAAAAGGCGTGAACGTCAAACTCGCCTCGAAGCTCGTGGGCTGGAAGATCGGCATCAAACAAGCATAACGATAAATCTTCATCTTTATAAAAAAGGAACTGTCATTGACGGAAACAAAGACTACGAAAACAACAAAAGGCGTGAAAGACGCCCCCAAAGCCAAGCCGGCGATCACCTTAAGAGAAGGATCCACGCTCAAGGAGCTCGCGGAAAAATTGAAAACCCGGCCCAAGGACCTTTTGGAAAAGCTTGAGGCCAAAGGGTTCGTCTTGGGCGCCAACGATATGATCGATGAATCTCTGTCGGCCAAGCTGGCCGCGGCCCTTGGCGTCGCCATAGAGATTATCTCTGGGGAAAAAGCGATGCGCCGCGAGGCCGAAAGCAAAAAAGCCGATCTCGTGACGCGGCCGCCTGTGGTGACGATCATGGGACACGTCGACCACGGAAAAACCACTCTTCTCGACGCCATCCGTTCTTCGCATCTGGTCGACAAGGAATCGGGAGGCATCACCCAGCATATCGGCGCCTACAGAGCCGTTCACGACAAGCGTTCGATCACGTTCATCGACACGCCCGGCCACGAAGCCTTCACCCAGCTCCGGGCTCGGGGCGCCAAAGTCACCGACATCGTCGTTCTGGTTGTGGCCGCCGACGAAGGTGTTATGCCCCAAACCAAAGAAGCCATCAACCACGCCAAAGCTGCCCACGTCCCGATGATCGTGGCCATCAATAAAATCGACAAGCCCGAAGCCAACGTGGACAAGGTCAAGCGGGAGCTCCAAAAAGAGGGAATCCTGGTCGAAGAATGGGGCGGAGACGTCATCAGCGTCGCCGTTTCAGCCAAAGATAAAACAAACATCCAGAATCTCTTGGAGATGATCGTCCTGCTGGCCGACGTCATTGAAATCAAGGCCAATCCCAAAGTCAAAGCCCAAGGTGTCGTTCTTGAAGCACGCCTGGACGCCAAAAAAGGCCCGCTGGCCACGGTCATCATTCAAAACGGTACGTTGTCGGTCGGCGAAGCATTTCTCGCAGGAACCTGCTTTGGAAAAGTGCGGGCGCTTAATGATGAACATGGCAAAATAATCAAAAGCGCCGGACCGGCGACACCCGTGGAAATCCTGGGCTTCTCGGACGTCCCTGTGGCCGGCGAATTCTTCCAGGTCGTTAACAGCATCGAGGAAGCCCGGACGATCGTCAACTACCGCCTTTCCCGAGCCCCCAAAGAAGAAGCCAAAAAGGCCCTCCACGTCAGCCTCGACGACCTCTTTAAAAAAATCGAAAACGGCGATATCAAAGAGCTGCCCGTCATCATCAGAGCCGATGTCCAGGGGTCCGTGGAAGTTCTCCGCGAGCTCCTTCCTTCGCTCAGCATAGATAAGGTCAAGATCAAGATCGTCCACTCGGCTACGGGCACAATCAACGAATCCGACATTCTGCTGGCTTCGACATCGAACGCGATCATCCTCGGCTACAACGTCAAAACCGGCCCGAAGATCGAGGAACTGGCCCATAAGGAAAACGTCGAAATCCGCAGCTATAAGGTCATTTATCAGCTCACCGACGACATTAAAAAAGCTATCGTTGGACTCCTCGAGCCGGTCATCAAGGAAACCTTTTTGGGTCGGGCCCAGGTCCGTCGGCTGTTCAAGATTCCGAAAGTCGGGGTGATCGCCGGATGCTTCGTGCTCGACGGCAAAATCACCAGGAACGCCGAAATCCGCGTCGTCCGCGGCAAAGAAATCATCCACCGCGGCCGCCTGGCTTCGCTCAAGCATGTGAAAGAAAACGTCAATGAAATCAAAAAAGACTTTGAATGCGGCATCGGCCTGCAAAATTTTAAAGACATCCAGGAAGGCGATTTGATTGAAGCCTACTTAACCGAAAAGGTCGTTCCAGGATAAACCACGGCGGTCCTTATGGTCATCGGCCTTCTTACGCTCGACATCCATTTCCCCTATTCCCAGTCTCTTAAAGAAAAGCGCAAAGAGCTCAACAGCCTGAAAGACCGCCTTCGTCAGAAATTCAATGTCGCCGTGGCCGAGCTGGAGTACCAAGACACCTGGCAGCGAACGCGCATCGGCATCGTCGCCCTCAACAGTCAACCGTCCATCGTGGAGAGCGTCCTGGCCAAGATCCGAAGCGACGCCGAGACGCATGTCAACGGCGAAATCCTGAAGGCGGATCTTCAATTTTTTTAAAAGGCCGAACATGGAAAGCCGCAGACAAAAACGGGTCGAAAGCCTGATCCAGGAAGCGCTCAGCCGGCATCTGATTCTAGACCTGGGCCACATGACGACGGACCTGGTCACCGTCACGCGCGTCGAAATCACCGCGGATCTCAAAACCGCGCGCGTCTATCTCAGCATCTACGGCGATGCGGACAAGTCACGGATTCTTGAGCATCTCGAAAAGCGAACGGGTCATTACCGCAAGGTTCTTGCCTCCCAGGTCAAATTAAAGTATAATCCGATGCTATTTTTTGAGATCGATCCGACGCCGGAATATGAAGAGCGCATCGATCGCCTGCTCGAGATAACAAAGAAAGATGGACGCCACGGCTCTTGAGCATATCGTTCAAAAAATCAAGGCCAGCCGCCGCCTGTCCATCACCTCCCACCTCCGGCCCGACGGCGATTCCCTTTGCACAAGCCTGGCCCTGGCGTTCGCGGCCGAGCAGTTGGGCAAAGAGGTCGCTATCGTCAATAACGATAAAACGCCTTTTCCCTTTTGCGCCTTCCCGGACTGCCAGCGCATCCGGATCGGACAAATCCATCCGGAACTCTTCGACGCCGTCATTTTGCTCGAATGCGCGGATGTCTCCCGCTCGGGACAGAAGCGGCTCGGCGGCTATTTCAAGATCAACATCGACCACCATTATTCCAACGATCACTATGCTGACATCAATTGGGTCGATCCCCGGGCCTCGGCCGTCGGAGAAATGGCCCTCGAACTCTGCGAACGGCTGGGCGCGGGTCTGACGCCTCAGATTGCCAATCATCTCTACTGCGCGATCGTTTCCGACACCGGTTCCTTTCAATTTTCCAACACCACGGCCAAATCCTTCGAAGCCTGCTTCAGGCTTGTCAACGCCGGAGCCGATCCGATCCGCGTCAGCGAAGCCCTGTTTCACAATAATCTGCCCGAAAAAATCAAGCTCCTGGGCCAGGTTCTCTCGACCCTGGAAATGAATAAAAACGGAGACATCGCCGTCATCACCATGTTCAAATCGCATTTGCAGGCGCTCAGCCTCAGCGAAACCGACACCGAGGACATCACCACCCTGGCCCGTTCGATCAAAGGCATCAACGTCGTGCTCTTTTTCAAGGAAATGGACAAAGACACCTTCCGTGTCAGCCTTCGCTCTAAAGGAGACGCGCATGCCGCCGCGATCGCCGAGCATTTCGGCGGCGGAGGACACGCCCACGCAGCGGGGTTCACCGTCCACGGGCCTTACGATCGATTGATTAAGGAAATTCCTCGGTCCGTGGAGCGTCTCTTGCATAAGAAACCATCTAAAGGAAAATCCGTCACGACCTGATTCATGGACGGCCTCATTCTCATCCGCAAACCCGTTGGCCCTACGTCCCATGACGTCGTGGCGCGTCTGAGAAAAATTTTCGGGCAGAGAAAAATCGGCCATTTCGGCACCCTCGATCCGTCGGCCGCGGGGCTATTGCTCGTCGCCTTGGGCAAGACGACTAAATTTTTCCCGTTCTTCAGCCATATGGATAAAACCTACGAAGGCCGGATGCGGCTGGGATTTTCGACGGATACTTATGACCGCACAGGCCGGCCGACCTCGGAGGAAAGCCGTGAGTTCCCCGCTCTGTCTGCAGTCGAACAGGCCCTAAAAAGCTTCGAAGGGAAATTCTTCCAGCTTCCGCCGCCCTATTCCGCCAAAAAATTCAGGGGAAAACCGCTTTACGTCTATGCTCGAAAGAACAAGTCGATGGAACTGCGTCCGTTTCCAGCCATAGTTCATTTTTTCAGACTTAAGGATTATGCTCCGCCCCATTTGGATTTTGAGGTCCGCTGCTCCTCGGGAACTTATATCCGGACTCTTGCCCATGACCTGGGCCGGCAGCTAGGTTGCGGAGCTCATGTGGCCGTCCTTGTCCGGACCGACATCGGCGGCTATCAGTTGAGCGAAAGCCTGAGTATCGAAGAGCTCGAAGTTTATTATGAAACGGGCGAAATCTGGAAATTCCTCCGGCCCATGGAAACACTTCTCCCCTTTTTTCCAAAAATCGTTCTTCACGAAACCGGCGTCCGGCTCGTTCAAAATGGCTCTTCCGTTTCGGCTGAACATATCGTTCTTTCCGAGCCGGCGGCCCTCAATCCATCGGCATCTCTCGGCGAACATCCACAGGTTTTCCGCCTCTTCGGCCCCGAAGGAAGACTCCTCGCCCTAGCCCGCAAATCCTCCTCGGCCGACGCTTTCGCCCCTTTCCTCGTCCTGATTTAACCGGGGTCATAACCGGGGTCAGGTCTTAACATTTGACATTTTCGAGGCTGATTAAGTTTTTCCTGATCAATGCCGAATCAGAGAATCTTAGCTTTCTCCCGAATGATGAGGGAAATGTCAAATGTTAAGACCTGACCCCTGATCTTTTCCTTGAATTTTTGGCCAAGCTGTTGTATTTTATACGAGATATGAGGCTGAATAAGAATCAAATCGAGCATCTGGCGTTTCTCGTCGTCCGGAACCTGCAGAAAGACGGCAAGGTTCAAATCGAAGAGAAAACCAGCCTCCTTGAGGAAATCATCGCCTTGATCACCGAAGAATTCCAAAAAGAAGACCAGCTCGACCAAGAAGTCCGAGAGATCCTGAGCAAGCATATGGAAAAAATCCGGAAAGAAAATATCGAATACCAGAACATGTTCCGGATGATCAAGAACAAGCTCGCCAAAGAAAGGAACATCGTTCTGTGAGCAACCGCCTGTCTCGTGAAAAAATCAACTTCCTGTCGAAAAGAATTTTAGATGCCCTGTCGCGCAACGACCATGTTGAATTTTTTGACGATCCCAATGAAATACGGCTGAACATCGTCCGGTCCATTGAAGAGGAAATGCGGCTCTACGATCAGCTCGACAAGCGCGCCGTCGAAAAAATCCAGTCACAGAAAAAATCCATTGAAGAAGGCAGCCGCGAATGGGAAATCCTTTACCGTAAATATTATAATGAAGAACTCTCCAAACTCGGAAAGCTCTCTGAATAGGGATTACGCGCGCCCCCTCGTCCCCCCCTTTATCGAAATCGAAGAGCGCGTCCGCTATTCCGAAACCGATCAGATGGGGGTCGCCCACAACAAAAGCTATTTTGAGTGGTTTGAGATCGGCCGCACGGAATATTGCCGCAGAAAAAATATTCCCTATAAAGAGATTGAAGCCCTCGGCTATTATCTCGTCGTCGCGGAAGCTTTTTGCCGGTATAAAAAACCCCTGCGCTACGACGAACGCTTTCTCATCCGGGTCGCTTTGCAAGAGATGACGGCCAAGAAGGCCGTCTTCGGCTATGAACTGAGGGCAATCGGCGGCGATCAATTAATCGCCCACGGATATACGGTCCATATCGCCGTCGATAAAAACGGAGAAGTCCGCAGCCTGCCGGAGGATCTCGTCAAAAAAATCAAGGCTTCTTAGCCAGCCGGCAATAATCCTTTTTTCCGAAGATAATTCTTAAGCGCATCCTGCCAGAGTGAAAAATCCGTCAAACCGATGTTCTTGGCCCGCCTGTTTTCCAGCACCGAAAAAGAGGGCCGCAGGGCTTTTGAGCCGAACGTCTTTGTATCCACAGGAACCAGAGGAACGTCTTTCCCCAGGAACGCGAAAATGGCCCGGGCGAATTCATACCATGTGCACTGGCCTTTGTTTGTCAGGTGATAGAGGCCGTATTTTCCCGAAGGAAGCAGCTCCACAACCCGCGCGGCCAGCTCCTCCGTGGCGGTGGGCGTCACCCACTGGTCATTCACCACGCGCAGCGGCCGGTCGCTCTTTTGGAGGGAAAGCATAGCTTCGACAAAATTTTGGCCTTTCTCCCGGCAGCCAGCCAAGCCGTAGAGCCCGCACGTTCGGACGAGATAATATTTTTCGCAAATGGCCCTGACGAAATATTCGCCGGCGAGCTTTGAAGCTCCGTAGGCATTGAGCGGCCGGGGCGCATCCTCTTCCACATACGGAGCCCTCTTCTGGCCGTCGAAGACGTAATCCGTGCTGAAATGGACGAAAACGGCATCCAGATCGCGGCAGAGAGAGGCCAGCCCCCGGACGGCGAAAGCGTTTACCAGAAAAGCCTGCTCGATTTGATCTTCGCAGTCATCGACGCGGTGAAACGCCGCCGTGTTGATGACGACATCGGGTTTGATGCCGCGGAGAATTTCGCGGGCTTCATGGGCCCGGGTGACGTCAAAATCGGGGTAATAAAGGGGTGCGACAGCATCTTTAGGAAGAATTTGCAACAACTCAGACCCGAGCTGGCCGTCGGCGCCGATGAGCGCAACTTTCATGGACAAAATTTTAGTTGTTTCAGCCGATAAAGGCAAATCCCTTGTAAAAAAAAGGCCGGGAGCTTTTCCCGGCCTTTGACAGGATTCCGCCTAATACTACTGCTTTAAAAGATGTACCGGAACCCGAGTAACAGCTTGTAGTGCCGATCGACGTCTCGGTTCGGAGTCAAAACAGGAACCCGGACTTCAGCAAAGATTGAACCCGCAGAGGAGTAATTGTTGAATATATTGATCCCGAAATTTCCGACAAGGTCGATTCCACTCAACCGGTTATCCTGCTCTTTGGTGCTGTAGCCAAGGCCGGCGCCCAAATACATCGATTCCCCCAGATGAATATTCAGCAGCGCATTCCCCATGAAAATGAATTTCCAGGGGTCGCCCAGCGGCGGCCAGGCGCCGCCTGCGGAGAGGATGAAATCAAGGGCGTTGGGGACAAGATTCCAGAGCAGGCCAAGCCGGCCGAAGATATAGCCGGTATAGGTCCCGCGGGCCAGCATGCCGCCCACTTCGACCAAATAGAACAGTTTCTTCTGGGTTACTTCAAAAGCGACGGTGCAGGTGTCACAACTGGTTTTATCCGAAACGGCTCCCATCTCGTCAAAAACCACGACGTTGATGACGTACTTGCCGGGCTCGTTGAAGATTTTTTCCCAGGTGAACGGCTTCTGGGTTTTCACGGCAGAATCGATCACATTGCCGGCTTCATCTAAAATCTCGAAGCTGGCTTTGACGACTTGCCCGTCACTGTCCGTGGAGCTGTTGGCATCAAAGACGATAGGCTTGCCCACATAGTCCTTGCAGGGCAGGCAGGACGTCCAAAGCTTGCAGCACGGCGGGTAGTTGACATGAACGATCTTCGCGGTACAGGCATTTTCGGAAGGTTTGGCATCCGGTTTCACAGCCTTCGCTTTAAACGTATAATCTCCGGCCTTGTCGAATTTCGTCTGCCATTTGGGAGACTCCGGCGTGAACGTATGCGATGTGATTTTCACTCCCTGAGGATCGAGCACATCGACTTCCATTGAAGTCGCGCCTTTTGTTCCAATCATATCGACCGTGATGAGCTCGTTGATATTGGCTTTGGCCGGGCTGACGACTAAGTTACAGACAGGAGGCGGCAGAGAAACGCAAGTTTTGTCAAGAAAAGCAATGTTGCCGCAGGGCTTGGGCATGACGAATCTGTATACGCAGTCATTCGAGACAAAACTAAAAATAAAGACGTCCAGCGGCTTTTTCCCGGCCCATTCGACGTCTTTTTTGACCGTGACTTTGCCCCCTACGCGGAAGAGCATCCATTCAAACTTGCTGCCTACGGGAAACACTCCTTCCTGGAATTGGCCTTTGTCAAGCTGATCCAGGAATGGCAGAGCGAGCTCGCCCATGCCGGCCTGCTCAAAACCCATTTTGACATCGCCCGCGTACAACTGGACGATTTTCTTCATGGCTTCGGCGGTGGGGATATTGCCCAGGTTCCGGACGAACGTACTGACGCCGACATTCTTCCATTTAAAGGTTTCGGCGGACGCCGCCAGCGAAAACGCCAGCAGCAGCGCGACGCACATAACGATTTTTTTGTTTTTCATTCTTCCTCCTTAGTTCCTGATCACGACATGTCCCTAATTTATACAAATAGGACTATATATATAAATATATAAAACAGGCTTTTTGTCAAGAGAAAAAATCAAGAAATCCTTTGACAATCTTGAAGATGAGCCCGAAATCCCGCGGTGTCGAAGCCAAGGTTTTTTCATACAACGGACGGACCGGATCATTCCGGGCGATCAGGTTTTTGAGCAGCTCCCGCGCCGAGAGGATATCGATTTCCGGATGAATCTGCAGGCCCCAGACATTCCTTCCGCTCATCCCGAAGCCCTGGATGGGGCACGCGTCCGTGGACGCCACTACCGCATAGGATTTTGGAAGATTCCGCACTTCATCGAAATGGAGAGAGAACGAATGCGCCGTGCCCCGTTTTCCGAGCAGCCGGCTATTTTCTTTTATCTTGACGGGAATCCAGCCGATCTCGGGTTCGGGGCATGTGCCGATATGCGACGGGCCGGCCAAAGCTAGGGCCAGCAGTTGATGACCATAGCAGCTTCCCAAGATGGAGAGCCCCCGTCTAAACGCATCCTGGACAAACTCGACCTCTTCTTCGACCCAATTTTCCTTTTCCAGAACCGAGGCTTCGGATCCGGTTAAAATCACATGGGTATATTCCTCTTTCAGATGAGGAAAAATATGATGCGACGCCCGGAAAGCTTTCCATGTCCCGTTCGGCAAAAATTGGGCCCAGTGCTCGACGGGTTTGTAGAGCTCGGGATTGATCGAATTATCCACGATCGCGATTTTGATTTTTCTATGCTTATCCATATTTGCTCTTATCACGAATTTTTCCATGTCATTATATCGTTTTATTCTTAAAACTCAACATATCCATGTTTCCCGTTTCAATATTTTTTTTTCATTCTTCTCCCTCTTTTGGTATAATGGGCCGTTCGTAAGGAGGCCCGACTTGCATAACGTCGCCATCGATACCGAACTCCACGTCATCACGCCGAATGAACCCGGCATCCTGGGCCGAGTTCTGGGAACTCTGGCCAACGCCGGCGTCAACCTCAGGGCCCTGACGGCTTATTCGCAGGAGAAGGAGGGGCATTTCTTGCTGATCACCTCCAATAATAAAAAGGCAGAATCCGCCCTGCGCGCCCTCGGCTATAAAGTCGAAACCGACAAGGTCATCACGGTTGAAATCAGCGACCGCATTGGAGCCGGCGCCGAAATCGGCGCTTTGCTCGGGAATGCCGTCATCGACATCAAATACAGCTACGGCAGCTCGGCCGGAAAAGGCCACGCTCTGCTTGTCTTCAACACCAGCGACAACAAAAAAGCCTACGAAACTTTGAGATAATTCAATCCGGCGTTGAGAAAGAAAAGAATTCTCGTCGTTACTTCGGATGTCGCGTTCGTCGAAGGCGGGCATCTGACCATCGCCCGCAACACCGTCCAGGCTCTCCGCCAGCAGGGCTATGACGCCGACCTCGTCCTCACGCCGCAAAACAGGTTCGGCCGCCAATTCCGGGCCTATCTGGCCAACCGCTTTACGGACGTGGAGTTGGACGGGTTGGGACGTCCGGTCCAGCAGGTGATTTCCCTCCGCTTCCCGAGTTATGCTGTCAAACATCCCGTTCATGTCTGCTGGCTCAACCACCGCCTGCGGGAGTATTATGATCTTTGGGATGCGCTCCGAACGCAGCTCTCTTGGAAAAGCCGGATCAAAGAATCTGCGCGCCGCTTCCTGATCCATCGCCTGGACACATATCTTCTCAAACACAACGTCAAAAAGCTTTATGCCCAATCCAGCACGATTCAGAAAAGGCTGCGCCGTTGGGGAAACATCTCTTCCGAAGTCCTCCACCCTCCTCCGCCGCAGAGAAATTACCGCACCGAATCCTACCAGAATTTCATTTTCACGGTCTCTCGGCTCAATAAACTCAAGCGTCTCGACTTGCTCATCCAGGCTTTTCGCTACGTGAGGAACAAAGACCTTAAAGCTTTTATCATCGGCGAAGGCCCGGAAAGGGAAAATTTGAACCGGATGGTCAAAGAATTCGGTCTGAGCCAGAGAGTTTATTTAATGGGATCGGCGGAAGAAGAAAATCTTATGTCTCACTATGCCCGCTGCCTGGCCGTCTTCTTCTGTCCGCTCAACGAGGATTATGGGTTTGTCACGGCCGAAGCTTTCGCCTCGCAAAAGGCCGTCCTCACGGCCACGGACAGCGGCGGGCCGACCGAGCTGGTCAAAGACGGCGAATCCGGGTTCATCGTCCCGCCCGATCCAACGCGTCTTGCGGAAAAACTGGACTTTTTCGCCGAGAATAAAAGCCTCGCCGAGAAGATGGGTCAAAACGGCTTCAAGTTCATCTCCCACCTGACCTGGCCGGAGACGATTAAAAAATTGTTGATGAGCAGCACCTAGTGTCCCGTCTCAGAAGTTCCTTGTCATTGTATTCTGCAGAGACGGGACACTTCCCAGGGGGAGTCAAGCTCCCCCCAGGCGCTTCGCTCCGCTGATCCCTTGAAGGGGACCACGCCGCCCCCCTCAAACTTCCCGGCGGTTGTGCGTCTATTCGCGTATCAACTCTGGCAAGAAATTTGTGAGACGCACAACTAATATCAACGCATTAATAAAAGTGACATCCCCGTTCGGGCGGCGCTTAGGCCGTCCTCAAGCCCCCGTAGCGGAGGGGGGCCCCGTCGGCTTTTCAGACGGGGGGAACCGACGGGACTGGTTCCTCGGGGTTCGGGGGCTACGGACGGCCTAAGCGCCGCTTCTAGGTTGTCACCTTATTTATTGCGTTCATATTAGGTTTAGGATTACTCAAAGCGGTTCAAAGCATCTCCGTTTCCGTAATATAAAATAAATTCTGAAACGAGCGGCGCCGACCGGCGACCCGATCCGTGAAACAACAATTTGAGAAACATCACGGAATAGAAATATTTTCCAGCGGTTTGACCTCAGATATTGGCTATGATATAAGCTTTGAACTCGAGGTAAGGACATGAATGCAATCCCTATCATCATAACAGCTCTTCTCGTTTTCGCTCTCGCTTACCGCTATTACAGCGCTTTTCTAGCCGCTAAGATCATGGCGCTCAATGACCTCCGGCCGACTCCCGCCGTAGCGATGAATGACGGCCACAATTATCATCCAACCAACAAGTACGTGCTGTTCGGTCATCATTTTGCCGCGATATCCGGAGCCGGGCCCTTAATCGGCCCCGTCCTGGCCGCCCAATACGGCTTTGCTCCCGGGCTGCTGTGGATGCTTCTGGGCGCCGTCCTGGCCGGAGGCGTTCACGATTTCATGATCCTGATCGCTTCCATCCGACGGAAGGGCAAGTCTTTGGCGGAAATCGCAAGACATGAGGTCAGCCCCTTAGCCGGAGCCGTGGCGTCCATAGCCATTCTGATCATCATCATTGTCGCCCTGGCCGGACTGGGATTGTCCGTCGTTAACGCTCTCCGAGAAAGCGCTTGGGGCACATTTACGATAGCCATGACAATTCCGATCGCTTTGTTTGTCGGCCTATGGATGTATCGAATCCGCAAAGGCCGGATCGCCGAAGCGAGTCTGATCGGCGTCGTCGGCGTGTTTGCAGCCGTCATTATGGGCAATGTCGTTGCGCATTCTTCTTTGGCCGCCTATTTCACTCTGTCTCGGGAAGGGATCATTTTGGCCATCGCCGCCTACGGATTTATCGCCTCGGTCCTTCCCGTCTGGCTGCTGCTCTGTCCCCGAGATTATCTGAGTTCATATTTGAAAATTGGGACGATCATCGCCTTGGCCATAGGAATATTCGTCGTGCATCCCAATTTAAAGATGCCGGCCTTCACCCAATATGTCCACGGCCACGGTCCCATTATTCCGGGCAAGCTATTTCCGTTTCTCTTTATCACGATCGCCTGTGGAGCTATTTCGGGATTTCATTCCCTCGTCTCATCCGGAACGACGCCGAAGATGATCTCCAAAGAATCGGACTCCCGCTTAATCGGCTATGGCGCTATGGTCATCGAATCCATCGTCAGCGTCATCGCCCTCATCGCCGCCTGCTCTCTTTTCCCCGGAGACTATTTCGCCATTAATCTCAGCCCGGACAAATTCGCCGCCATGGGATTGTCCCCTGTCAACCTGGGGGAATTGTCGAAACAGGTGGGAGAAAACGTCACCGGCCGCCCGGGAGGCGCCGTCTCGCTGGCCGTCGGCTTCGCCCAAATATTCTCCGGGCTCCCGGGAATGCGAAAGTTGATGTCCTATTGGTATCATTTCGCGATCATGTTCGAAGCGCTGTTTATTCTAACCACGATCGATACCGGCACCCGAGTGGCGCGCTTCCTGGTGCAAGAATTCGGCGGTAGAATTTACAAACCCTTGGAAAAAACGCATTGGCTGCCGGGCGCGCTGTTTTCGACTTTTTTTGTCGTCTTTGCTTGGGCTTATTTCATCTGGACAGGAAACATCAGCACCATCTGGCCGATGTTCGGCACGGCCAACCAGCTGCTGGCGGGCGTCGCCCTGGCCGTCATCACGGCCGCCATCATCAATGCTGGAAAAGTTCGCTATATCTGGGTCAGTCTTATCCCTCTAGTTTTTATCGCAACCACGACGCTTTATGCCGGCTGGCGAAATATCTTCGATAATTTCCGGCCGCTCCTTTCGATCCCCGGCCAGAGGTCCTTGGGCGCAATCAACATCACCCTGACGATCATTATCATGGCCTGCCTGGTCCTCATTATCCTCGAAACCGGGCGCAGGGCTTACAGAGTCCTGGGACAAGGCCGATACACTGTTCAAGGAAAAGCGATGCAGGCCTCAGATCCCGATTTCAAGCCGCCGCAATATGGCGAAGCCTAAATGACCGAGGTCGCTTTGAAGGTCAGACCGGCAGAGTTCGGGCGGAGATCTTTCTCTCAAGGATAGCTTGATCGTCCCCGCCATAAAATTTCAATTTGACAGAGAGAAAATATTTGTCATACAATGTTCATCCATATAGGACTATATAAGGAGGAATGCATGGCTAAAGCCGAACCCAATGTCGTCCCGTTGTGCGACGTTCTCTTGGTGCTCCTGATTATCTTCATGGTCATCACGCCGCTCGTCCAAAAAGGCATAGATGTTAGACTCCCGGAAACCGCTTCCGCTGATACAAAATCCCAGCCAACGGGGATGATCGTCGTTACCCTGAAAAAAGACCTGACCGTGGATATCAATCAGCATATTTTTCCCGACCTCAAAGCGGCCGGCGACGAGCTTCGCCGCCAGTTTTCCACCCGCGCCGACAAAACCGTCTTCCTTAGAGCCGACGCGAAAGTCCCCTACAGCAAAGTCGTCGAGCTGATAGATTATTGCAAGGCCGCTGGGGTTGAAACCCTGGGACTTGTGCCGGAATATTTCACGGAATAGACGCCTTCGGGCATGAATTCTTGAGATGAAAAAAATCGCTATTTCTTTTATCCTGGTTCTGTTCATGTCAGGGGGGGTTTTTGCGGAAACGGAAATGCTCGGCCCTCTGACGAAGGGACAAATTTTATCCGGCGTGCCTGATTGGGAAGCCGTGGCCGCCGCCTACCAACCCAACGCTGAAGCCATCGCCAGGCTCAAAGCCGACAACCGGCCGATCCTGATCGAAGTCTACCTCGGGACCTGGTGCCCGGACAGCAAAGCCAATGTCAGCGCATTTTTCAAAATCCTGGACATGACCGATAATCCCTACATCCAGACCGCCTACGTCGGCCTCCCGCGCGATAAAGCCGTCCGGGTGAAATATATTCCCGAAGGAAAAAATATCGTCAAGCTTCCCACCTTCATCCTGTCTATCGATGGCCAGGAGAAAGGCCGGATCATAGAAAATCCGGCCAAATCCGTCGAGGCCGACCTGATATCTTTTCTCGAAAAATAAGCCGCGCCGCTTTCTTAATTCCTTTATTCTTTGATGGGTCCGATCCCTTCGCGCAAAATCACCAGCCGCTGGAGAGTACGGTCCTTTCCGGATGACGAGGACGATAAATTCCAGGCACATCGGAATGAAGGATTCAAGAAACGCGTCAGAATCCGAAATCCATTCAAAAATAAGGAGGGAACCATGAATTATTGGGAAAAGGTCGAATCTCTGTTCGTTATCAGCCCGAAGCGAATCCGACCGATAGATCAGCGCCCGACATAAGCGCCGGGAGGGCTTTTGGACGTCCTGGCATTGCCGTCCCGGTCATGGGCAACAACGTTCTTTAGATCTCCTTGGGGCGCTAAGGGACGCTGAGGCCGGTCATTCCCTAGGAAGTCCCGAAGGTCGAACGTTATGACACTGAAAACGTTTCCCGCGGGGAGGGGCCTGAAATCTCCTTTGGCCGGATCGACAAGTTGAGGCTCCATGTTGTTGATCGTGTTTTCGGCGAGGATCTGCCTTTCGTTGCACGTCGAGTTCGACGGCGGACAGCCCGCCCCATCGCCAACTCCCAACGGAAGATCGCGCGGGCCGTTCCAGATGAAATTTCCGCGGATTTGAAGATTGGCGTCAGCCAAGGACGGCGATGGGACATTGCTGCCGGACGGCGGGTTCGCGGGACCGGCAATGGTGAAATGCTGCCACTCGCTTCTAAAACCAGGCGGATTGTAGATGATGTTGTCATAGATAAAAACGTTGTGGTTGGGAATCCATTGGCCGCCTTCCCCATCGGTCGTGCCCCAGCCGCCTTCGTTGAGCCGGGCCCGGCAGCCAGTCGTGTCGCCATCGCATCTCCGATTTCCCTGGACAACTTCCACGACGTGGCTGCGCGAGCCGACGCGGTAAAGCGTGTTATAGGCCAGGAGGATATTATAGCCGCCGTTGACGCCCATCCCGGCGCCGGTCGTGTCATGGACGACGTTATTGACAAATTTGATGTTATGCGCCTCGTAATGGATCCAGGGCGAGACCATCCACTCCAAACCACTCCCCTGGCCGGCCGAGAAGCCGCCCGTTCCGCCGTCGAAGAGCTCGTTGGCCTCGACCCGGAAATAGCCGGAGCCGCCTTTTAAGTACAGGCACCATTCCTGGGCGCGGTGGACGCGGCTGGCAACGATATGGCCGTACTGGACGGCGACGAAATCGACGGCGTTGTCCCAGCCTCCCGAAATATCCGAGTTTTCAATATAGACATACTGACATTGGTTGGCCTTAAGGGCCTCCTGCGGACCCTGATTGTTCATAATGTCGCCCGTGCCGACGACCAAACCGTCGCGGACAAGCACGTGATCGCAGCGCTCGAAATGAAGCACGTCCCCGCCGCCTGCCGTAAGTTTCAGGCCTATAAGATAAAGGTAACGGCAGTCAAAAATATTCATTCCGGGTAAAACCGCCGTCCCCGCGCCGTCGGCCGACTGGATGATCACCGGGCATCTAAAAGTGCCGTACCGGGATTCCCAATAAGCCGGGACGGCGGCGGCCGGATAGGTCCCGGCGACAAGCTGGAGGCGAAAGCCTTTGGTCGCAAGCGGGCGTTTAATGGAGATCCGTTCCCAGGCCGCCGTGACCGTCCTGAGCGCCTGGGCGCGTGTCGTACCGTTATTTTGATCGTTTCCTTTCGCGGGATCGACCCAGACATCTGTAACGGAGGCGGATCCGATATCATATCGCAGAGAATACCCGCTGGGATCGATGATAGATCGAATGTCTTCGGATTGCTGGCCCGCCAATGACACCGAAACGAAGAGCGTGATAAAGGCCGTGCTGGCGAATAAAATAAACTGAAATTTACATATCTTCCGGTCGAAAAGCCTGTTTCGCCCGATCATTTTTCCTCCCATCCCTATGGAAATCCAAGCTTCCCATAATTATTAAAGTTGGCGCAATAAGAGACGTATTCCGGAAAGGCTCGTTCGAGAGAAAAAACCCTCGCCGAGGGTCAAAAGACCATAGACTTCCTCTCCAAAGGATGACCACTCCGAACGCATAATCAGAAATATTCCGCCCCGGCCTCGGCGGCCATCAAGGCCACCTCACTATAACTTAAGAAGCTGACCTCATCAGTTTTTTCGATAAGTGGCCGAGCTTATTATTCTTTGATGGGTCCGATCACTTCGCGCGAAATCACCAGCCGCTGGATCTCGTTCGTCCCTTCATAGATCTGCAGCAGCTTGGCGTCCCGCATCAGTTTTTCCATCGGATAATCTTTCATATAGCCGTAGCCGCCAAAGATTTGAAGAGCATCGGTCGTGATTCTCATGGCCATGTCGGAAGCGAAGCATTTGGCCATGGCCGATTCCTTGCCGCACGGCAGACCCCGGTCCATGAGCCAGGCTGCATGCCAGACCAGGTGCCGGGCCGCTTGGATTTCCATCGCCATCTGGGCGATCTTAAACGCCGTATTCTGAAAAAGGGCGATCGGCTTGCCGAACTGGATTCTCGTCTTGGCGTAGTCGATAGCGTATTCCATGGCCGTCCGAGCAACGCCGACGCCGGCCGCGCCGACCGAAGCCCGCGTCTTGTCCAAGGTCCGCAGGGCTATAATAAAACCCATCTTTTCCTTGCCGAGGAGGTTTTCGCCCGGGACTTTGACGTCCTCAAAAAAAATTTCTGCCGTGTTGGACGCGCGATGGCCCATTTTTTCTTCTTCTTTTCCGACGACGATGCCCGACGTCTCGCGGGGAACGATGAAGGCGCTTATGCCGCGCGCACCCTTGTCCGGATCAGTTAGGGCGAAGACGACGTAAAGGCTGGCCACGCCGCCGTTGGTGATGAAGCATTTCGAGCCGTTGATGACGTAGGTGTCGCCGTCTTTCAGGGCTTTGGTTTTAAGTCCGCCGGCATCCGATCCGGCTTCCCTCTCGGTCAAACAAAACGCCGCCAGCGCCATTTTTTTTGTGAATGGCGTTAAGAATTTCTTTTTCTGCTCCTCCGTCCCGAATAAAAGGATCGGGGTCAAGGCCAAAGAGTTGGCCATGATGCTCGTGAACATACCGGCGCAGCCGGCCGCCAGCTCCTCGCTGATCACGGCGATGTCGAAATCGCTCAGTCCTCCGCCCCCGTATTGTTCGGGAATATTACAGGAAATGAATCCCGCCTCGAAGGCTTTGTGCATAATCTCTTCGGGAAACTCAGGGCCCCGATCGTACTTCGCCGCGTTCGGCTTCATCTCTTTTTGGGCGAACTGCCGCGCCATGTCCTGCAAGGCTTTTTGTTCTTCGGTTAAACTAAAATCAATCATGAACCTCTCCTTTAATAAGATTTTCCTTTTCTTCCCGAAATAAAAAAGAGCGTTCTACTATATACCGGAATCGCCCCGCTTCTGTCAAATGGGCTCGGGGTATCGGTCTTGCTCCCTCACGGGATTCTTTACGCCTTGAATTCCGCTTTTTTCGGCAGCGCGGAACTCGCATGCCAGATTACAGCATTAAGTTTTAGATTAAAAAATGGGGATAAGACCATCCCCATTTTTTCAATGACATCTTAGTTTTCCTGATCACGCTCAAACATCCGCGCTGACCGAGAATTTCGGCTTCCCGAAAAAGGCGGAATTCAAAAGGCTAAATCCCTTATGGTCGCTTCAACCGATACCCCTCGCCAGACTACGGTGTCTATCACCAAGCTTCCTACGGATACCGTTCTCCGCCTCCACCCCTCGCCCGACTTAAAAAAAATATTCGGCTAAATCCCTTATGGTCGCTTCAACCGATACCCCTCGCCAGACTACGGTGTCTATCACCAAGCTTCCTACGGATACCGCTCTCCGCCTCCACCCCTCGCCCGACCTAAAAAAAATGCGGGCAGCGCGGAACTCGCATGCCAGATTACAGCATTAAGTTTTAGATTAAAAAATGGGGATAAGACCATCCCCATTTTTTCAATGACATCCGTGACAGATTCGGTGCTGCCGCTCAGCGTCCGGGGATTTTGAGCTGTCGACCCGGAAGGATGAGATAGGGCGGCCGCATGTCGTTCAAGCGGATGATCGCCTGAACGGTCGTTCTGTAGCGGCGGGCGATTTGCCATAGAGAGTCGCCGCTGCGAACGACATGCCAGGAAAATGTCGATTCCGGGGGAATGTATTGGGGAAGGTTGTTGATGGCCTGCAAAGTTTTTTCAGCGTAGCCGATAGGAACCTTTAGGGAATATTCGCTGTTCGGCGTGGATTCGTAGCGGAGCTCGGGATTGAGATAGGTCAGCACCGAACTTTCCAGCCCCAGCGCCGCGGACAAGGAGGCGAGTTTCAGCGGATGCTGGATGTTCACGACTTCATATTTCAACGGCGAATAAGGCGTCGGCAGTTTAAAGCCGTATTTTTCGGGATTTTGAATGATAAGCGCGGCCGCGATAAAACGGGGGACGAAACGAGCCGTCTCCCACGGTAGCCTTTCAAAAAGGTCCCAGAAATTGTCCAAATAGTTGATGTGCTGGGAATTGATCACGTTCTGGACATAGTACGCGCCGCAGTTATAAGCAGCCAGGGCCGTCGTCCAATCGCCGAATAAAGAATGAAGATCGTTCAGAAGCTTGATCGCCGCCCGTGTGGATTTCAGCGGGTCCATCCGCTCGTCCACCCAGCGGTCGCGAGTCAAACCGTAGAGATAACCGGTGGAGGCGATGAATTGCCAAAGGCCCAAGGCTCTCGCTCGGGAAAGAGCCTTGACCATAAATCCGCTTTCGATGATGGGCAGCCAGCTGAGCTCATCGGGAAGTCCCGCCTTTCTGAGTTCCTCGCAGATCATCTCACGATAAAGCCCCGACCTTTTGTAAGCTTCTTCAAAGACCGCTTTCTCCACGGTTCGAAAGCTCTCGATTTCGTCTTTCACCCGTTTGTGTTCGACCAAAGGAATCGAGTTTTGGAGACCGGCGACGGGAGACCGACGCGAAGCGTAAATCTCCTGGATCCTCTGGGCGATCAAAAGCCGGAGATCATTTTTTTCCTGGAGGAGAGTCGAGTCCGGCGGAACTTGGACCTTCAGAAGATTCTCGTAGGCTTTGTCCAGGGCTTGAAGCGCCGCATCCAGATCCCCTTTTTCGCGCGCCAGTCTTGCTTCCTGATAGGAATTGAGCGCTTCTTCCAGGACATTCGAAGACGCATCCTTTTCCGAAGCCATTTTTTCCTGAAAAGCGGCGCCCTCAGTCGCTGCCTTTTTTTCTTCGGGAGGAATGACCGTCGTCGCGAGCGCCGGATTATCCGCCGGCGGCTTGGTCTCCCGAGATTTCTGCGCGTCCGCCGGCGCTTCAGGAACGGGAGACTGAGGCGTCTTTGAAGGCTTTGGTTGGGAAGAGCAGGCCGAAAGGAGAGCCAAAAAAACTAAACCAGCAAACCAACTTACATTTTTTTTCTGTTGTGCTTTCATGTAAACAACATTTAACCCATTTAGGAAAAAAGAGTCAAGAGAGACGAGGTTCTCTTTTATGTCTGTTCATGATAAAATTTGACTCTAAAAATATGGAGCCCTCGAAGAATCTCCGCCGTTTTCAGCCAGCCTTTTTGATTTTAGGTTCCGTCCTCCTTCTCCTTTTGTGGACCTTCATTCCTTTTAAATTCCATTTAGGGATTATCCACGTCAAAAAAATCGATTTTCTGTCCGGCCTGCGGGACCGCGGAAAAGAGCCGGAGCGTTTCGGGCCGCTTATGGCCGCTTTAAAAAAATTCTTCCGGGAAGCATCACCGGTCGCATCGGTCGAGATAAAGTCAACGAATATAAAGCCCGCTCAGAATACATCCCCCATCGACTTTGCCGCGAATCCCATGACCCAGCCGCTCGAGCTTTTCGACGAACAGGCCCTCGATCCTTTTAATAAAGCTCTTCACGAACTTGCCCATAAGGACGGCGTCGTCCGGATCGCTTATTTCGGCGATTCCATCATTGAAGGCGACTTGATCACTCAAGACCTCCGACTCAACCTGCAAAAAGCGTTCGGCGGCAGCGGTGTCGGCTACATCCCCATCACTTCCGAAGTAGCTCAGTTCAGAATCACGGTCGGGCATACGTTTTCCTCAGACTGGCAGACCGTTTCCCTGCTGAACAATAACCGCCGAATGCCTTTGGGGATTGCGGGATTCGTTTTTATTCCTCATTGCCAACGCGACGACAACAACGAGTTCGCCTGCTCCTCTTGGGTCGAATACCGGGTCTCGAGTTCTCTAGAAACTCTGAGCAAAATCCAGAAGCTCAAATTGTTTTACAGCCATGCCGAGGCTCCGGCGTCTGTCGATTATGGCCTCGATGGCTCCGAGCCCCGCAGCGCCGAACTCGTTCCGGGCGAAGACGTCCAACAGACCGTCATCGAGGCCGAACCTCCGGCGAAAAAGATCAGGCTGACCTTCAACGCTAAAAACCCTTTCTACATTTACGGAGCGAGTTGGGAAAGCGAAAAAGGCATCGTTCTCGATAACTTCGCCCTGCGGAGCCATTCCGGGCTCGCCCTAAGCGAAATTCCAGAAAGCAAGCTTCTCGAATTCAACCGGCTTCTCGAATACAAGCTCATCATTCTTCATTACGGACTGAATGTCTCGTCGCCCGAGCACCAGGATTTTTCTTGGTATCAGGTCGGCATGGAAAAAGTGATCGACTACCTGAAATCCTGTTTTCCAGAGGCCGCCCTTCTTCTCGTCGGCGTTCCCGACCGCAGCTACAAGCAGGAGACACAATACGTCACGATGCCCAGCATCCCGCGGCTTGCCGAAAGCCAGAGAATGGCCGCTCATAAGACTGGTATCGCCTTTTGGGACCTCTATTCAGCCATGGGCGGATATAATTCCATGGTCCAATGGGTCAATCATCAGCCATCGCTGGCGGCCCTGGATTACACCCATTTAAATTATCTAGGCTCGAAACGCATAGCGGATCATCTTTATCGCGCTCTGATGTCTCAATACAAGACATACGAGGAGCATCATGTCGAATAAAATTGTCGTCGCTTCCCTGTCATTGTGGCTTGCGTTTTCCCCGCTCGGCCTCCTCTCTCAAAACGCACCCAATGACATCAACTATAATTTTTTAGCCTTGGATAAAAATCAGATCGAAAACGGCACGGCAGCTCTGGACAATTTTTTCGCCAAGCTTTACGACATCAGCGAAACCAAGAAGGGGCAGGCTGTCATCCTTCACATCGGAGATTCCCACGTTGAAGCGGAACATTTCCCGGCTGCGGTCCGCGCCGGACTCCAGCATGTCTTCGGCGACGCCGGACACGGTCTCATCAAGCCGAAATTCCCAAAGCGGTTCGCCTACAAAAAGAGAGTCTGGTACGTTGCGACCTCGCTCGAAAAACCCCAAGCCGTGAATTTCCTGGACTTTAAAGTCGGTCTGAAAGAGGATGACCCAGCCCAAGGATTCAACCGCCTGGTTTTCTTCCACGAAAAGGGCGCCCAGTATCTGGATTTTCAGATATTCGACATGGAACTCCATCTGCTGGCGACGGTCCGGGCCTCGCTCGCCACGCGCTCGCCCGATATCACGATGGTGAATCTTCCAGGAACCTATCGAGAAGTGAGGCTCCGCACTGTCAAATCCAAAAAGAGCCAGAAATACGCCCAGATTTATGGTATTTCATTAGAAAACAGCGCGAGCGGCGTACTCTACCATTCCTACGGAATCGTCGGAGGCTCGACGGAGAGTTATATCCGCTCTCCCTATTTCCAGAAACAACTGGAAACGCTCCAGCCTGATCTCGTGATTATCTCTCTGGGCACGAATGACGCTTCGGGAGTAAAGTTGAACGAGGATGTTTTCGCCGCAAATCTCTCGGCGCTCCTGTCCGAGATCCAGGCCGTATGCCCTCAATCGGCCGTTATCCTGACCACGGCCGCGGAATCCTACCGCCGGCCGACCCGCCGCGGGAAGCAGATCGTCAATCCGAATATCCCGGCCATCCAAAACAGCATCCTTCAATTGGGCCAGAAAATGCATTTCTCCATTTGGGACTTTTTTTCCATCATGGGCGGATTGGGATCGATGAAACTCTGGCAGCGGAATGCTTTGGCCAGCTATGACCTGATCCACTTCACCAAGGAAGGCTACCAATTGCAGGGAAAGCTGCTCTGTGAGGCGCTTTTAAACGGATTCAGGACCTATGCCAAGACTCGAACCAGCTAACCTGCTGCCCATGCTTTCTTTTCATCCCGGAGAGCCACTCTCTTTCATCAGCGGACTTTTTGTCTTTCTTTTCCTCCTTTTTCTCCTCTTTTATCCGCTGGCCTGGCGCACATCAAAACGCCGGGTCATCGCCCTTCTCCTTTTCTCGCTTTATTTTTATTACAAGATCGGCGGTCTGTTTGTCGTCCTCCTGATCGTCTCGACGCTCGTTGACTTCTGGCTTGGGCAGAGGATCGGCCGGCAGGCAGAATTGAGATCGAGAAGGATTTCACTCTGGGCCGGCATCGCGGCCAATATCGCCGTTTTGGTCTTTTTCAAATATTCTCATCTCTGGACAGGATTCCTCAACATTCTGAAATCATCGCGACCGGACATCGGAGCCCTCATCGTCCCCGTGGGAATTTCTTTTTACACCTTCCAAAAAATCAGCTACTTGGTCGATGTCTACCGCCGTAAAACACCGCCGGCTGCTCGCGCCGCCGATCTGCTATTGTATGTCGCTTTTTTTCCCCGAGTCATCGCCGGACCAATCGTCCGGGCGAACGAATTTTTTCCGCAACTCAGCCAAGCGCCGAAATACGACAGGCAAGACCTGGGAGAAGCCCTTTTTTTGATCCTGACCGGGCTCTTTAAAAAAGCCGTTATCGCCGATTATATCGGAATCAATTTTGTCAACCGCGTTTTCGTCTCCCCCGGGCTCTACTCCGGCCTCGAAAATCTTCTGGCCGTCTACGGCTATGCGATCCAGATCTATTGCGATTTCTCCGGATACACGGACATCGCTCTGGGGATCGGCCGCCTCCTCGGCCTCCGCCTGCCGGCCAATTTTCGATCGCCCTACCGGGCGACCAGCATCACCGACTTCTGGAGACGCTGGCACATCACGCTGTCCACTTGGCTCCGAGACTATCTCTTCCTGCCTCTCGCTTACGGACTCTCGCGGCGAATCAAAGCCGACCGCTGGCTCCGGATCAAATCTGAAATCTGGATCTATGCCTCCGCCGCCTTTCTGACGTGGCTCGTCTGCGGCTTGTGGCATGGGGCTTCTTGGGGTTTTATCGTCTGGGGGCTCCTCCACGGATGTGCGATAACGATAGAAAAAATCTTGAAAATTCCGCAAAAAGTGTCCACAACCGGGCTGCGGCGCTTTGGGGGCCGTGTCGCGAGCTTCCACTATGTCTGCTTAACCTGGATTTTTTTCAGGGCGGAAAATTTAGGCTCTGCTCGCCTGATACTGAAACAGATCTTCTTTTTCTTCAAAGTCCGCTTGTTCCCGCAATTTGTCAGCGGCTATCCGCTCGTGTTTTCGCTCATCGTCCTGGGATTTGTCCTTCACTATTTTCCGGACAGGGGGAAGAATTTTTTGCGGCGAGCCGTCGACCGAATGCCTTTGCCGGTCAAATCGCTCGTTCTCGCGGCCATGATTTGGCTGGTCATTCAGGTCCGATCCTCGGCCATCCAGCCGTTCATCTATTTTAAATTTTGAAAATAATCCGCTCCCGGGTCATGGAGTAAACCGCGTTCTTAAGCCCGAATAATTGCTCTATAACATCCTGCGGTCTGATGCTTTTCTGGGAAGTGGAGCGCAGGCGCAGGAAAAGCTTTTTCTTCTCTCTGTCGATGGCGAGCTCTTCGATGAAGTCATGCGGCCGGCTTAAAAAGTCCCGAACGACAACCTCGGCCGTTTCGATGAGATCCGCAGCGCCCAGAGATTTTTCGAAGCGGACGGCTTCAAGGGCTTTCGCCGCCTCTTCGGAATTCAAGTCGAGCGAATAAATCAATGACTGAATCCTGTCAGTCAACGACGGCGCGGAGACCTTTATTTTTTTTAACGCTCGGAAACGGATGCCGGCCGGGACGTTTTCATTCAGCCGCCGGACAAATTCTTCTTCCGCAATATCGAAAGAAGACCTAAATTCGAACGATTCCTCTGCTCCCTCCATGCCCAAGGGCAGGGCGGGAACGAACGACATACCCATCTTCGGATGAAAACCTGCGGTGTGAATCGCGTCCAGCCCGGCGCGGCGAAAAGATCTCTGCAGGATATTGATCAAGTCGTTGTGCCCGATGAAGCGGGACGAGCTCTGCTTGGCGTAAAAGGCCTGGTAGCGATAAATGGCCTCCGTTTTCAGGCCCAACGGGGTTCGCTCCGGCAACTGAACCCGCCATGAAGTCTTAAAATTTTTTTCAAAAGTCGGCCAATAATCGCAGCCCCGGCAGCGGCCGCAGGCCTTATCCAAGCAGGAAGGCGAACTCTCCGCCCTTAAAGCCTTCTCCAGCTCGTTGATCAAAAATTCTTTTTTCATGCCAGTTTGGATATGATCCCAGGGCAGCGCAGCCGCTCGATCGATTTCTCCAAGATAAGAATGATAATCCAGCCGCTCCTCTTCAAAAGCCTTCTCCCAGACATCGAAGCGAAAATGATCCCGCCAACTGTCGAACCGCGCCCCCTTCTCCCAAGCCCTGTGCAGGACGACGTTAAGGCGCCTGTCGCCCCTCGAAAAAATGGCCTCGAGAGCGGAATTCCGAACCGGGTGATCCTTGATTTCGACGGACCGCCATTTCCTCAGATTGGACTTGAGGAACGCTTGTTTTTCCCGCAGCGTTTGTTCATCGTCCATGGCCCGCCACTGAAAAGGCGTGTGCGGCTTGGGGATGAACGAGGAAAGGCTCAAGTTGATCCGCGGAAATGCCTTCAGGATTTTTCGACCCCGTTCGATGACCTCTTGGACAAGCGCTGGGATCGCAGCCAGGTCCTCCCCGGTTTCCGTCGGCAATCCGATCATAAAATACAGCTTGAGCAGCTTCCAGCCCTGCCGGAACGCAGTCTCGGCGGCTTCCCAGATGTCCCGGTCATTCAAGTTTTTGTTGATAACCCGGCGCAATCGCTCGGAGCCGGCTTCGGGAACGAGGGTAAAGCCCGTTTTACGGACCTTGATGATGTTCTGAACGATGTCCTCCGACAATTTTTTTGGCCGCAGCGAGGACAGGGAAAGAGAAACATGGTCTTTTTCAAGACGCTTCATTAGAGATTCAACGACCCCTTCAAGATAGGGGTAATCGCCGACGGAAAGCGAAAAGAGCGACGCGTCCTCATAGCCGGTGGCGCGCAGACTATCCATGGTTTTCCGGATGACAAACGATGGGTCTTTGACCCTGTAGGGCGCATAGAGGCTTGTGGCCTGACAGAAACGGCATTTTTGGGGACAACCGCGGGCGACTTCGACGGCCACCCGGTCAAAGACGGCCTGGATGTTGGGGACGATGATCTTATCGGGAAAATTCGACTGGGAGAATCGAGATAACACCCTTTTTCGGACAGGGAACGGCGCTCCCTTCTTCGGCTTCACGGCCAGGAGAAATGAATGATCGGATCGATGGACATCATAAAGCGAAGGGACATAGACGCCTTCGATCCGGGCGAGACCGGCCAAAATCTCATTTTTATTCCGCGTCTCTTTTTTGAGAGCGACAAGGGCTTCGACAATCTCCAAAACGGCTTCCTCTCCGTCGCCGATCAAAAAGGCGTCAAAAATGTCCGCAACCGGCTCCGGATTGAACGCGGCCGGCCCACCGGCGATGACAAGAGGAAAATCCAGGCTCCTTTCGGACGAGCGCCAGGGGACGCGTCCCAAGTCGAGAATGGTCAGGATGTTGGAATAATTAAGCTCGTAGAGCAGGGAAAAGCCGAGAAGATCGAAATCGGCCAAAGGAATCTTATTCTCTAAAGAATGGAGGGGAAGTCCCGCCGCCCGCAAGGCTTGCTCATAATCCGGCCAGGGAGAAAATACACGTTCAGCTAAAAGCGAGGGCTGGCCATTAATGAGAAAATATAGAATCTTTTGGCCGAGGTGGGACATTCCAATTTCATAGATGTCGGGAAAAATGAGGGCGATTTTGACCATCGCTTGGCGCGGATCTTTTCTGATTTCGTTCCATTCGCCGCCGGTATAGCGGCCCGGCTTCTCGACCGAGGAGAAAATCTTTGGCCCTAGATCCTGCGGTCGGGGCTCAGACATTGACGAATCTTCGCATTTTGACGTTGAGGACCAGGCCGACGGCGATAAAATTCGTCAGGAGCGAGGACCCGCCGTAGCTCAACAAGGGAATGGGAATCCCTGTGACCGGGAAAAGCCCGACGATCATCAAAACATTGACCAGGAACTCGAAGGTGATCATGCAGCCGACCATAAAGACAATATACATGCCGGCCCGGTCCCGGGACTTACCGACCGAGTTAAAGATGCGGGCAAGGAACAGAAAATAGACAAAAAAAATCGCGATCATGCCGAGGAATCCGAATTCTTCACCGAGGACGGACATGATAAAATCCGTGTGCCGCGCCGGCAGGAATTTGAGCTGGCTTTGGGTTCCTTTTTTAAATCCCTTTCCCAAGAGACCGCCGGAACCGATGGCGATTTTCGATTGGAGAACATGATAGCCGGAGCCGCGCGGGTCTTGGCCGGGCTTGATGAGAGAGGTCAGCCGTTTTTTCTGATAATCCTTCAAAAGGAAATTCCAGCCGGCAAAGCCGAGCACAAAGCTCAAGATCAAGATGACGGCCAGAGTCTTCCTGTTGAGCCCGGCCAGGAAAAGGCTTCCCAGCCAGATGGGAAAAAAACTGATGGCCGTTCCCAAATCCGGCTGGAGAGCGATCAGGCCGATGGGCATCAGAGCAAAAAGGCCGCTGAGCAGGCCGAAGGCGAAAGTGAGATAGCTGCGCTTGAAATCAGAAAAAATCTGCGCCAAGACGAGCAGGACGGCGATTTTGGCCAGTTCGGACGGCTGACCGCCTAAAAAAGCGATCCGGACCCAGCTCTTGGCGCCGGAGATCGCCTTTCCAAAAACCAGCAGGGCCAGAAGAATAAGGATTAATAACCCATAAAAAGAAAATGAAAAGGCCATGAGAACCTTGTAATCGACGGTTAAGGAGAGGAATAAGATCGCAAAGCTGATGATGACCCAGACCACCTGCTTTAAATAAAAGGCGCCGGCGAGATAATGAGAAGCGCTGTAAATAAGGAAAACACCGAAGACCGAGTTGACGATCAGGAGCGCGATCAGAACCCAGTCAACTTCCCGGAATGGAACCCTGTCGATCATATTTCTTCTTATAAAGCTCAAAAAGCTCTTTAGCCAAGGGCGCGGCCGTGGCGCCACCCAAGCCTCCATATTCGACGAGGATGGTCACGGTGACCCGCGGGTTGTTCCGAGGCGCAAACCCCGTAAACCAGGAATGCGTCTTTTTTTGTTTCACGCTCGGCGACAATTTCTCGGCCCGTTCCGCGCTCATCGTCTGGGTCGAGCCTGTTTTTCCGCAGACCTCGAAATTTTCCACTCGCGCGGCCCGCCCTGTTCCCTGGGCATTCACCGACCGCCACATGCCCTCGATGATTTTTTCGAAAATCGGGCCAGAAAGGACCGCAGAACTCGGCTCGGGGCCGGGAGCGGACGGCCGTTCGAGAACGAGATGAGGGCGCACTTTTAGGCCTCGGTTGGCGATAACAGCCGTCAAGCAGGCAATCTGAAGAGGCGTCACTTGCAGCGGCCCCTGCCCGATGGCCACGGAGATCGTTTCACCGGGATACCAGGCGACATTTTTGACTTTCTTTTTCCATTCGGCTGTGGGTACAAGCCCTTCTTTTTCGCCGGGAATATCAATGCCCGTTTTTTCGCCGAGCCCCAGAATTTTGGCGTAGCGGGCGATATCATCGATGCCCAGCCGCCGACCCAAATTATAAAAATAAATGTTGCACGAATACCGGATGGCGTCGGTTAAATTGAGCGAGCCGTGGCTCGTCGTGCATTTGAACGGATTGCCGTAAAATTCTTCCGTCCCGCCGCAGAAGAACGTCGTCTGTTCATTAATCGTTCCCGAGGCCAGCGCGCTCGCAGCCATCACCAATTTAAAGATGGAGCCGGGCGAATAGTGCCCCTGAATGACCCGGTCGACGAGCGGATATTCGGGGCTGTTGATGAGCCCGAGCCATTCTTCCGGTGTGAAGCGATTGATGAATTTGTTCGGGTCGAAAGTGGGAAAGCTGGCCATGGCCAGGATTTCGCCCGTTTTGGGTTCGAGGACGACGATGGCGCCCTCTTTCCCGGCGAGGAGTTCCTGAGCCTTGGATTGCAGATCGAAGTCCAACGTCAACTTGGCCGCGCGACACGGCTTGGGCTCTATTCGCTCCAATTCTTCCCGCTTTCGGCCGAGGCTGTCGACGACCTCGATGATTTTTCCTTCAACGCCGACCAGCCGCGAATCATAGGCGGCTTCAACGCCGGTTTTTCCCGCCATATCGCCCAAGCGGCGGTCCTTAAAATTCCCCCTCAGCTCTTCCATCGTCAATTCCTGGAGGTAGCCGATAGCATGGGCGGCATATTTTTCAAAGGGATAAAATCTCTTGGGTTCGGTCTCGATGACGAGCTCGGGAAAATCCATCTTCCGGGCTTCGATCCGGGCCACTTCTTCAAGGGTCAGGTCCTCCTTGACGGCGATCGGCCTGAACAAAGGCAAGGATTTATATTTCTCAATACGCTTTTTAATGACATCTTCGTCCAGGCCGAGGAGCCGGCCGATTTTCAGGCAAGAGGCGGCAAAATTTTTGCAGTTTTCGCGGATGATCGACGCTTTGAAGGAGGCTTTGTTGTCCGCCAGGATCACCGAGCCCGTGCGGTCGGTGAGAATGCCACGCGGCGCGGGAACAACGACTTCCCGGGTACGGTTGGCTTCCGACTGCGACCAATATTTCCAATGCTCCAGGATCTGGATCTTCCAATAGTAAAAAGCCAAGAAGAGGAACGCGAGCTCGATGAGAATAAAGACAATCTGCGATCTTTTCTGGAGCTGCGAAAAATCTTCGTAGATTTTATTATCGTTCATGGGCGGCACTGATTTTGCGGTAAATGGCGAACAGAACGCTTCCAACGAGGGCCGCGACAAGAGGCTGCAGGAAGATGAGCCCGTGCTCCCAGGCGACGCCTCCGGCGAAAATGAAGAATGTGAAAAGAATCCAAACAGCCAGTTCCAGCGCGGCCATGAGGCCGATAAAGACAAAGTTGCGAACAAACGGCAGGACGTTGATCTTTCGCGAAATGAGGCCGGTGAAAAAACCGGTCAACGTGTTGGCCACGCCGGCGATACCGAAGACGCCAAACGAAAACGTATCGACGATAAGGCCGCAGGCCATCCCCATCCACGCGCCGGCAATTTCACCTTTTATCAGGCTGAAAAGAATGACCGCCAGCGTGAAGACGTTGATCGCAGCATGTGCCGCGGCCGGAATCCTCCGCAGGAGCGTAAAGACCACGAGGGCCGCGAGAATTCCCAAACAGGCTTCGATAACGTTTTTCATTTGCCCTGGCCTGCACGCGAATCTTCGAGATTTGCCGTGAGTACGGCAACGTAGCTCAACACACTGAAATCCAAATATGGACGGACCGAGATTTTTTTAAAGAGGGAGTTATCGACGGCGATGGATAAGATCCGGCCGACCTTGATGCCGGCTGGAAAAATCTTGTCATAGCCGGAGGTGAAGAGCTCCTCCCCTTCAGAAAGAGACTGGTTTGTGGCCTGGATGTATTTCAACGAGCAAAGCCCGCTTTTCGCATTTCCGGCAAGAATGCCCATGACCTTGTTTTTCTCCGTGTAAACGCCGACACTGCTGTCGTCATCGGTCAGGAGCTCGACGCTGGCCTCTCCGGGCGAAATAGGCTGGGTGATCCGGCCGACAAGGTTTCCGTTTCGGTCTACGATCACCATATTACTTTTTAGGCCGTGCCAAAGGCCTTTGTCGATGACGATGGATTTATAGGCGTTGGAGGCATCGACGCCGATGACCTCGGCGATCAAAAAAGACCGATGGAGCTTTCCCACCATCCGGGCCGCGGCCTCCTTGTCCTGAAGCTGTTGCAGCCCATTTCTCAAAAGGATATTTTCCAATCTCAAGCGAAAAAGCTCTTCCCGCATGTTCTGATTCTGGCTTTCGACATTTCGCAGATAAATATATCCATTCCATGCTTTTCCGATCGTCTTGAAAACGGCGTGGACTCCTTTCTGAACCGGGGAAAAAACGAAAAATATGGCTTTTTCAAGGTAGCTCGGCTCTTCCCCGAGCGGCACTTGGAGGGAAATCAAGGCCAGTTGAAAGATAAGAAGGCCCGCGAAAATAAGCGCCTTTTTTCTCTCTTTTTGGAGACGCGGCATTCCATTATCAAGAAATTAGGTCACAGAGACTTTCTTTAAAAGCTCCAGTTTATCGAGCATCTTGCCCGCGCCCAAAACCACCGTGGTCAAAGGATCATCCGTGATGAACACGGGCAGCTGCGTTTCTTCCCGAATTCGCTTATCGAGGTTCTTGAGCAGCGCGCCTCCTCCGGTCAGGATAATCCCTCGATCGATTATGTCGGCTGAAAGCTCGGGAGGCGTTTTTTCCAGAGCGATGCGGACGGCATTGACGATTGAAGATACCACCTCTTCGAGGGCTTCGCGAATCTCTTGATCGTCGATGACGATCGTCTTAGGAATGCCCTCCCGCAAATCGCGTCCCTTGATTTCCATGGTCAAGGGCTCGTCGAGCGGGTAGGCCGAACCGATCTGGATCTTCACCATCTCGGCGCTTCTTTCGCCGATCAAGAGATTATATTTTTTCTTAAGATACGCGATGATCGCTTCATCCATTTCATTCCCTGCGATGCGGATGGAATGATTGAAGACGATGCCGTTGAGCGAAATGACGGCGATGTCGGTCGTTCCGCCGCCGATATCGACGACCATATTTCCGGTCGGCTCGGAAATCGGCAGATCCGCACCCACGGCCGCAGACATCGGCTGTTCGACAAGATACACTTCCGTAGCTTTGGCCCGCATGGCGACGTCTTTAACTGCGCGGCGCTCAACCTGGGTAATTCCCGTGGGGATGCCGATGACGATTCGGGGCCTGAGCAAAAAGCCGCGGTTGTTGGTCGCTTTCTTGATAAAATAGTCCAACATTTTTTCGGCGATCTCAAAATCGGCGATGACGCCGTCGCGCATGGGCTTGATCGTCAGGACGTTGGTCGGCGTTTTTCCAAGCATATCTTTGGCCCGGTTGCCCACGGCTTCGACTTTGCCCGTCCGCTGGTTGACGACGACGATTGACGGCTCCTGAATGATGATCCCTTTTCCTTTGAGATAGACCAAGGTGTTGGCTGTGCCGAGATCGATGGCCAAGTCGCAAAACAGCCTGTTTTTGATCCAACTCGAGAAGCTCATGCGTATCCTTTTCTGAATACAAGTGATTTTTAGCACAATTTACCGTTTCACGCAAATACAATTAAAAAAGGCTACGCCTGGAAACGGTCATAGCGACCATGGAAGGTTTAGCCTTGCTCAGCCGCCCTTCGAAGGAACGGCGTTAAAAGCCTGAGAGGGAGCGAGGCCGTTCCCTGGCCTCATATCAGCTTGACTTTAAGCAGAGAATTTTAATATACATTAGGCATCACTTAAATAAGGAGAATGGGATGAGTCATCAACCGTTTGTTCCTGAAAAGACGGACATGAAGGAATTCACACTCCGGGCGCTTCTTCTCGGCCTCGTCATGACGGTCATTCTCGGCTCGGCCAATGCCTATCTCGGCCTGCGAGCCGGGATGACGATCGCTGCGACGTATCCCGCAGCCGTCATCGGCATGGCTGTGCTCAAGATTATGAAGGGCTCGATCCTGGAGGAAAATATCGCCCGAACCGTCGGCTCCATCGGGGAATCGGTGGCCGCCGGCGCCATCTTCACCATTCCCGCGTTTCTCATCGCCGGCGCCTGGACAAAATTCAACACATTCGATGCCTACATTAAATCCACGGCGCTGATGTTTGTCGGCGGTCTTCTGGGAATCTTGTTCGTGACCTTCCTGCGCCGGGTGATGGTGACCGATCCCGATCTTCCTTTCCCCGAGTCCAGAGCCGCCGCTGAAATCCACAAAGCCGGCCAAAAAGGAAGCGCCGGCGCCAAATTCTTATTTCAGGCCATGGGCATCGGCTCTCTGTTGTACGCCCTCGGGGTCATCCAGATCTTCGCCGCTACGAAAGACTTCATCATTAAAATCGGAACGATCGGAGCGAGCTTCGTGCGCCTCGGCGCGGCCCAGGATTCGCCGAAACTTGGCGCGGGGGGCACCGTGGCGGTCTCCGGCCCCGGCATCTATCCCGCCTATATCGGCGTCGGCTATATCATCGGACCCCGCTTGGCGTCATTGAACTTCGCCGGCGGTGTTCTCGCTTGGGGCCTCTTCGCTCCGCTGTTAATGTTCTTCCTCGGCCCGCAGCTCATCCAAACTTTCTACGGCCCCGGCGTTTCTATGGCCCAGGTCGGCTGGGAGGACGTGGTTACAAATGTTTGGAAGTTCATCATCCGGCCGATCGCCGTCGGCGGCATGCTTGTCGGCGCCGGTTACACGCTGTACAAGATGAGAAAGAACCTGGCCGCCGGAATCAAGCGCTCCCTGGGCGACGTAAAGAAGGCCGCCAGCCAGACCGCGACGACCTCGCGCCTGGAAAAAGACCTGAATATCAAGCTCGTTCTCGGCGGATTGGCCGTCGTCTTTGTCCTCATGATATTCGTCTATAAAATCTTCACCGGAACGTTTCCTCCGGCCATCCTGGCGGCTGCTGTCATGGCCATCGCCGGATTCTTTTTCGCCGCAGTTTCGGGAAATCTTGTCGGAACGATCGGCTCTTCCAATAATCCGATTTCCGGCCTGACCCTATCGACCCTGATCATAGCCGCTCTGCTGATGGTTCTCATCGGCGCGACCGGTCCGGCCGGTGTGACAGCAGTCCTCGGCGTCGCCGCCGTCGTCTGCGTTTCCTCGGCCGTGGCCGGCGAAATGCTCCAGGACCTCAAAGTCGGGCATACCCTCGGCGGCACGCCTTGGAAAATGCAGGTCGGGAATATTTTCGGTATTCTAGTATCTTCCCTTGTCCTTTATTTTCCCTTGATGCTCTTGATCGGCGCCTTTAAATTGGGCAGCAGGGATTTGTCTGCTCCTCAGGCAGGCCTTATGGCCGCCCTAGCCAAAGGCATTGTCGGCGGTGAGATGGCCTGGCCGCTGGTCATCGTCGGCATGCTCATGGGTTTCGCCTTTATTTTGGTTCAGGTCCGCTCGCCGATGCTGGTGGCCGTGGGCATGTATCTGCCGCTGGAAACGACATTCGCCATCTTTTGCGGCGGCATGATCAAGGGCATCGTCGACAAGTTCAACGCCAAAAGAAAATTCAATGCGGCCCAAAAGGCGCGGGTCGAAAATGTCGGAATTTTATTGGCCGCCGGGCTCATCGCCGGCGAGGGACTGACCGGACTGTTGCGCGCTCTCTGGAAATTCCTGTTCTTGCAGAATGTCATCAAGCTCGACATTCCGCAGATCTTCAAAGGGGCAAACTATTTCGGAGGATTTGATCGCTATATCGGCGGCTTGGTTGTGCTTGCCCTCATCGCCATCTATTTGATCAGAGTTCCAGTCCGCAACGCCGGCGCCGCGGACGAGCCTCCGCCGCCCTCGGCCGTCATCTAATCCAATTTTTTGGGGTCAGATCTATACATCTGACAACATTCTCAAGACGCGGCAGTAAGGTCAGATGTATAGATCGGACCCCCTCTTATGTTAAAATATTTTAGGGAAGAAAAATATGGCTGTGCGTCAAATCCTTAAAATCGGACATCCCCTATTGTCCCAAAAAGCCGAACCCGTGGAAAAGATCGATGACAGCGTTCGCCAGCTCGTCAAAGACATGATCGAGACCATGCAAGCCGCTCCGGGGATTGGCTTGTCGGCCCCGCAGGTGAATGTCAGCAAGAGGATCATCACGGTCGATATCTCGGTTGGCGAAAATAAAGACGACCTTATCGTCCTGATCAATCCGGAGCTCGTCCACAAAGAGGGCAAGGTCGTTCGCGAAGAAGGCTGTCTCTCTGTTCCCGAGGTTTTCGAAAAAATCGCCAGGCCGCAGAAAGTGATCGTCAAAGGATTGGATTTATCGGGAAAAGAACAAGTCGTTAAAGCCGAGGACCTGCTTGCCCGGACATTCTGCCATGAAATCGACCACCTGAACGGCCGACTGTTCATCGAATGGCTGTCGCCCCTGAAAAGAAACCTCATTAAAAAGCGATTTAAAAGGCAAGCCGAAAAGAGTAAAAAATAATGCGCATTGTCTTTTTCGGAAGCCCCTCGGCAGCCCTTCCTTCTTTGGAAAAGCTTTTGGATGCCGGCCACGAAGTGAAGCTCATGATCACCCAGCCGGATAAACCGTCGGGCAGGGGGCAAAAATCGATGCCCTGCGCCGTCAAGGCCTTCGCCATAAGCCGCGGCATCCCAACCTACGAACCTGAGCGGATCCGCAAAGACCCTGTTGCTCTGGACAAATTAAGAGCTGCGAATCCGGAGGTCAACGTCGTTGTCGCCTACGGACAGATCATCCCGGCCCCGATCATCTATTTTCCCAAACATAAATCGCTCAACGTCCATTTCTCCCTGCTGCCCAAATTTCGCGGAGCTGCTCCCGTCCAATGGGCTCTTCTCAGCGGCGAGGCCAAAACGGGCGTCACGATTTTTGAGCTGAATGAAAAAATGGATGAGGGCCATATTTATGCGACGACCGAAGTTCTCATCCTTCCGGGAGAAAATGCCTTGGAGCTGGAAATGCGGCTGGCCAACGTCGGCGCCGGGTTGCTCCTTGAAACATTGGCCGAAATCGACAGGATTAATCCGATCCCCCAAGATCAGAGCCTGGCGACCTATGCGCCAAAACTTCAAAAGGAAGATGGAAAAATTGACTGGAATCTTGACGCGGACGTCATCGGCAGGAAAGTCCAGGCCGTCACTCCCTGGCCTTCGGCCTACACGTTTTTCCGGAAGAAACGACTGATCATTCTTAGAGGATCGGCTTTGACCGGACCGTTCCCGCCGGAGACGCGACCGGCGTCTCCGGGAACCGTCGTCGCCGTCGAAAAACAAGGAATGACTGTCGCTTGCAAGAACGGAAGTCGCTACCGGATCGAACGCTTGAGGCCTGAAAATAAGGCCGCCATGGATGCTTACGCCTTTTCGCTGGGCGCAAAAATCGACATCGGAGATATTATTTAGAAAATACGGGAAGAATGAAATGATGCGAGCCCCTATTTCGAGAGGCTATTGTTCTTCCAGAATATAATAATACGGATTCACGGCCTTGCCGTTGATCTGGACTTCATAATGGAGGTGGGGGCCATTGGATTTTCCCGTGCTGCCGACTTCGCCGATCAAATCACCGCGCTGGACCTTCTGTCCGACGTGGACATTAAATCGGCTTAAATGTCCGTAGACAGTCGTAATCCCTCCGCTGTGACTGATCTTGATAAATTTTCCTAAAAACTTATTCTGTTGAACTTCGATGACGATTCCGGCGGCCGCTGCAACCACCGGATTTCCGCTGGGCGTGGCGATATCTATGCCGTAATGAAACGCTTGTTGACCCGTGAAAGGATCAGGCCTCCAGCCAAATGTGGCAGTCAGCAAACCTTTGGTCGGCCAGATCGTGGGAGTCGTGGCCAGCCGGGCGGCCTGGGCTTCGAAGAAATTCACCAGCGTATCGAAATTCTTCTGAATGTCTTCTGTTTTTTGATGGATGTTCTGGATGATCCCCGAAGAAAGAGTTTGCGGCCCATTGGGACCAGCCTGTTGCTCGGCCGGTGAATAGCTCTCGCCGCCGACTCCCAATCCCTTCATGACCTCCGGCGATTTCAGTCCGGCTATGAGGTTGAGTTTTGCGACATAATCTCCAAAGCCTTTTACTTTTTTCTCCAGCTCTCCGATCGAGCCTTCGTAGCGCGAAAGCGCTTCCTTCTGACTCTGGTTCTCACTCAAGAGCGCTCGATAGCTTTTCTGGGTGATCCGGATCCTGACATAATCCACGGTCCCGAGCAGCAAGAGCCCGGCGACGGCGACCGAACCCCAGAGAGCCCGTTTCAGGCTTTTTTTGGAGAAGGATAAAGTCCGGTAAGAAGACTTATTGTGCGGGATGATGATCAGTGAAAGAAATTTCTTTCCCATAGGAATGATTTACGTCATTTATACGCCTTTTTGATTATCATAAGGGGAAATTCAATGTCAAGCGATTTTATTTCGCCGTCGTCTTTTTCTCCATATGGCTTTCGATCCAACGAATGATATCCTGAGTCGATGAGCCGGGCAGGAAAATTTCGGCAACGCCGATCTTTCTCATCTTGGGAATGTCTTTTTGGGGAATGATGCCGCCGGCGATAACGACGATATCTTCGACCTTGTTCTTCCGAAGGAGATTCATGATCTTCGGAAAAAGCACAGTGTGCGCCCCCGAGAGAATGCTGAGCCCGATGATGTCTGCGTCTTCCTGGATGGCCGCCTGCACGATCTCTTCAGGCGTCCGGCGCAGCCCCGAATAGATGACCTCCATGCCGGCGTCCCGGAGGGCCCGGCAAATCACCTTCGCCCCCCGGTCGTGGCCGTCCAGCCCCGGTTTGGCGATCAAAACGCGAATTTTTTTACCCGGCATGGCTTCCTCCCTGAATCACTGCCATCAATACCAAATCGGCTCCTGGTATTCGCCATAGACCTCTTTCAAGGAATCGATGATTTCTCCCAGCGTCGCGTATGTTTTGACGGAGCGGATAAAATACGGCATTAGATTTTTTTCATCGATAGCGGCTTTTTTGAGATCGGCCAGGCTTTTTCGGACGTTGGCCTTATTCCTCGTTTTTTTTACTTTCCTGAGCCGGTCGAGCTGGTGCCGGGCTACTCGTTCATCGATCTCTAAGAGCGGAATGGGCTCTTGATCCATGGCGAAGGCGTTGACGCCGACGATGATTTTCTCCTTCTTCTCGACCGCCTGCTGATACCAATAAGCGCTGTCGCCGATTTCTTTTTGGGGAAATCCCAGTTCCACGGCTTTGACCATCCCGCCCATGTCGTCGATCTTTCGAATGTAGTCTTTGGCTTCCCTCTCCATTTCCCTTGTCAAGCTTTCGATAAAGTAGGAACCGGCCAGGGGATCGATGGTGTTGATGACGCCGCTTTCATGGGCGATTATTTGCTGAGTCCGGAGGGCGATCGTCACGGCATCTTCGGAAGGAAGAGCAAAGGTTTCATCGAGCGAGTTGGTGTGCAGAGATTGCGTTCCGCCCAAAACGGCGGCCAGAGCCTGAATGGCGACGCGCACAACATTATTATAAGGCTGCTGGGCCATGAGCGACACGCCCGATGTCTGCGTATGGAAGCGGAGCCACCAGGAGCGCGGGTTCTTGGCTTTAAATTTGGTCCGCATGACCTCGGCCCATATCTTCCGCGCCGCGCGGTATTTGGCGATCTCTTCAAAGAAATCGTTATGCGCATTGAAAAAGAAAGAAAGGCGGGGGGCAAACTCGTCCACGTCCAGCCCTCGGTCGACGGCCCAGGCGACGTATTCGATGCCGTCACGAAGCGTGAACGCCAACTCCTGGACGGCCGTCGCTCCCGCTTCTCGGATATGGTAGCCTGAGATCGAAATCGTATTCCAGCGCGGGACTTTTTTGGCGCCGTATTCGAAGGTATCGACGATGAGCTTCATGGACGGCCGCGGCGCGAAGATGAACGTCTTCTGGGCGATGAATTCCTTAAGCATATCGTTCTGGATCGTACCCGAAATGATCCTGGGAGAAACACCTTGTTTTTCGGCGACGGCGATATACATGGCCCACAGCACGGCGGCCGGCGGATTGATCGTCATCGAGGTCGTGATCTTGTCCAGCGGAATGCCGTCGAACAGAACCTCCATGTCCGCCAGGGAATCAATGGCCACGCCGCATTTGCCGATCTCTCCCCGGGCCATGGGATGGTCGGAATCCATGCCCATCAGCGTCGGAAGATGGAAGGCCACGCTCAGCCCGGTCTGGCCCTGGGCTAAGAGATATTTATAGCGCTTATTTGTGTCCTCGGCCGAGCCGAACCCGGAAAACTGGCGCATCGTCCACAGCCGGCCCCGGTACATCGTTGGATGAACGCCCCGAGTGAAGGGATATTCTCCGGGAAAGCCCAGGTCTTTCTCAAAATCGAAAGCGGTGATATCCAAAGGCGTATAGAGCTCTTTGATTTTTTTCCCTGAGATCGTCGTAAATTCCTTCTGGCCGCAGCCGCCTTGCCGCAGGGCTTTATTGAATTTTTCTTTTTTCCACGTTTCGAATGATTTTTTCAATACGCCCTCCCTCGTTTAAAAGAAAAGAGAGGTCAAAAAAGATTGTTCTTCCTTGTCTTCTATCGCTCATTCAAAATACCAGAATCCTGCATATTTGACAAGGCGGTTTACGATCCACATAACACCGAGCCGCCGTTGACGTTTAGAACAGCGCCGGTAATATGGCGTGCCAAATCGGAAGCCAGAAAAAGAATGGGTCCTGCAATGTCTTCGGGAGGAGGAATTCTTTTAAGCGGAATAGACTGACGGACGTTCTCTTTGAAAGCCGCATCGCTAAACACGTCGGCGCACATATCCGTATCCACCCAGCCGGGAGCCACGCAATTGACGCGGATGTTCCAGGGCGCAAGCTCAACGGCCAGCGATTTCGTCAGCGCCAGCACGGCGCCCTTGGTGGCGGCATAATGCGAATGGACCGCCTCTCCCCTCACCCCGGCCGTTGAAGCCACGTTGACGATCCAGCCCCTCTTCTGTTTTTTCATGTGCGGCACGACGGCATTCGAAAAATAGAAGACGCTGTCGAGGTTGACTTCCATTGTCTCTTTCCAGACGTCGGCGTCCATATTGCCCATTTCACCGTAGGTCCAAATGCCGGCGTTATTGACCAGGACATCGATCTGGCCCCACCTCCGGACGATTGAAGCGACCATGCCATTGACTTCGTCTTCACGGGATATATCGACCTTGAACATCAAACACTTGCGCCCTTTTTTTTCAATCTCGTTTTTCGCTCTAAGCGCGTCCTTTTCCCGGCGGACATAACTGAAGGCTACATCGCTTCCGGCTGCGGCGAACAAAATGGCCGTCGCTTTCCCGATGCCCCGGGAGCCTCCCGTGATGAGCGTCTTGCGTCCTTTTAGAGATATCATTGAGTTTTCACTCCTTCTTCGATCCTAGAATATATGTCGTTACGAGCCAAGCGTGGCAATCACTCATTTTTCAATGCTGTGTGAGCGCCACGGCCCAGAGGCCTCGCGATGACAATTATTCATTTCAGCTCGGGTAATGCAGCGAGAAATCCTTCGTCGCATCGAACTGGAGGTAGCGATAAATCTCGGCCGCATTGGGGATGATCTTGTCCTTCATCACGGCAAAATATTCATCGGCCGTCGGCAGCTTTCCTTTAAGCGCGGCAATCGCCGCCAGCTCCGCCGATCCGAGATAGACGCGCGCCCCGTCGCCCATCCGATTGTCGAAGTTGCGCGTCGACGTGGAGATGATCGTCGCGCCCGGCTGGACGCGGGCCTGGTTGCCCATGCACAGCGAGCAGCCGGGAATTTCCGTCCGGGCGCCGACTTGGGAATAAATACCGTAGTATCCCTCCTTTTTGAGCTGGGTAGCGTCCATCGATGTCGGCGGCGTGATCCAAATCCGCGTCTTCAAATATCCGGCCTTGTCGAAGATTTTTCCGGCGGCGCGGAAATGGCCGATATTCGTCATACACGAGCCGATGAAGACTTCGTCAATTATATCTCCGGCCACCTCGGACAAGAATTTCACATCGTCGGGATCATTCGGACAGGCTAGGATCGGTTCTTTAACGGCCGCCAAATCAATCTCTAAAACAGCCGCGTATTCGGCCTTTTTATCGCTCTCCAAAAGCGCCGGCTTTTCCAGCCACTTGCGGCAGGCGTCGATTCTCCGGCCGAGCGTCTGGGCATCCTGATAGCCCCGTTCAATCAACTTCTCCATCAGAGCGATATTGCTTTTCAGGTATTTGGCGACTTTATCCGGTTCGAGCGCAATCACGCTTCCGGCGGCCGAGCGCTCGGCCGAGGCGTCTGTTAATTCGTAGGCTTCATCGACCGTTAAATCCCGAAGGCCTTCCATCTCGAGCACCCGGCCGTTGAAAATATTTTTCTTCCCTTTCTTGGCCACAGTCAGCAGTCCCTGTTTGATGGCAAAATAGGGAATCGCGTTGACCGCATCCCGGAGTGTAATCCCGGGATGGAGCTTTCCTCGGAACCGGACGAGCACCGACTCCGGCATATCGAGCGGCATGAATCCGAGAGCGCCGGCAAAGGCCACGAGCCCGGACCCTGCGGGAAAACTGAGACCGATCGGAAAGCGCGTATGCGAATCGCCTCCCGTGCCCATTGTGTCCGGAAGACAGAGCCTGTTCAGCCAGGAATGGATGACGCCGTCGCCCGGCTTGAGGGCTACGCCTTTGCGCTCGACGATGAATTGAGGAAGAGATTTGTGCATCTTGACATCGGTCGGCTTGGGATAGGCGGCCGTATGGCAAAAGGACTGCATGAAGAGATCGCTCTGGAATTCCAGGCAGGCCAGCTCTTTGAGCTCGTCGGCGGTCATCGGGCCGGTCGTGTCTTGAGATCCGACCGTGGTCATCTTCGGCTCGCAGGCCGATCCCGGCAGAACGGCTTGGGCGCCGCACGCCCGGCCTACGATTTTTTGGGCCAGCGTAAATCCCTGCCCGGCTTTGGGCTTGGGATTTTCAAGCTTGGTGAAGAAATCCGCTTCAGCCAGCCCGAGCGCCGCCCGCGCCCTGTTCGTCAAAGCCCGGCCAACGATCAAGTTTAGCCGGCCTCCGGCGCGGTATTCATCCTTGATCGTCGCGGGCTTGAATTCAAACTTGGCCACGACTTCGCCCGCCGCACTTTTCAATTCGCCGGCCTTGGTATCCAAGGTGATCACTTCGCCCGTCCGGAGCCTCGTTACGTCGGCCATGATGGGTAGGCCGCCCGAATCTTCAGTCGTGTTGAAGAAAATGGGCGCGATCAGTCCGCCGATGACAACTCCGCCGCGGCGCTTGTTGGGCACATAGGGGATATCCTCGCCGATATGCCACATCAGGGAATTGCAGGCCGACTTGCGCGACGAGCCGGTTCCCACGACGTCGCCGACGAAGACGACCCTGTTTCCTTCGGCCCGGAACTCTCGAATCGTCTTGATTCCGCCCGGGAAGCGGGTCTCACCCATCGACAGCGCGTGGAGAGGAATATCGGGACGGCTCCAAGCGTTTTTCGCCGGCGAAAAATCGTCGGTGTTAATCTCCCCATCGACCTTAAGGACTTTGAGCGACGCAGTATCGGGAAGAGGCGGCCTCGAGAGAAACCACTCGCCGTTCGCCCAGGAGTTGAGAACTACTTTGGCCTGCGCATTTTTCTTGGACAGCTTGACGATTGTGTCGAAAGCGCCATAGACTAAAACAATATATTTAAGCGCATCCGCGGCGCTTTTGGCTAACGTCTTATCTTCCAAGACCGCAACCAGCGGGCCGACATTGTAGCCGCCGAGCATTGTTCCCAATAAAAAGACAGCGTCGGTTTTGGAGACGACGGGCGACACGGCTTCGCCTTTGGCCACCTGAGCCAGCCAGGCCGCTTTGATTTTAGCGGCCGGGTCAACGCCGGGCGCGACGCGATTTCTGAGCAGATCTAAGAGCAGACTTCCCTGCCCCTTCGGCGGATTTTCTAAAAGCTTCGTAACTTCAGCCGTCTCATCCGGGCTGAGGGGAAGCGCCGGAATCCCCTGCGCCTTTCGTTCGGTTTCCTGTTTAAAATAATTCTCCAACATGGCACGCTCCTTTTCGCGATCATCTTCTATTAATATCAACGCATTAAAAAAAGTGACATCCTCGTTCGGGCGGCGCTTGGGCCGTCCGTTGCCCCCGGACCACGAGGAACCAGTCTCGTCGGTTCCCCCCGTCGGAAAAACCGACGGGCCCCCCTCCACTACGGGGGCTTGAGGGCGGCCCAAGCGCCGCCCTTAGGTTGTCACTTTATTTATTGCGTTCATATTAGTTTATAAATTCTTTAATAGCCGATTGTCAAAATGATTTTTATTCGCTTCCCCATTTGACAGGAAATTTTTCTTTCCCTACAATCCTTCACTAATGAACAGGAAAAATATCCCCAGCCTCATGGCAATCATTCTGATGGCCGCATTGATGCCTGCCGCGCCCGAGCCGAGCGCCTCGCAGAGCGCCGACGAGATCACGTTCACGGCGACGGGCGATATCGCCATGAGTTCATCCTATCCGGAGTTCCGCTTGCCGCCGGACGAGGGAAAGTCCCTATTCTCCCGAGCGAAGTCCTATATGACCGGCGATTTAATCATCGGCAATTGCGAAGGAACGTTCACCACACTGAAAAATCCCATAAAACGCATCAACAGCAAGACGACGTTCGCCTTCCGAATGCCGCCCGACTATGCCGGCTTGCTTAAGGACGCGGGATTCAACATCATGACCATCGCCAACAACCATGCTTTCGATTTCGGCCGTGTCGGGCTCAATGATACGATCGCGGCGCTCGACAAATACGGAATCAAAAACATCGGCCAGCGCGGGCGGGCGCTCATCGAAACCGTGAACGGAATCAAGGTCGGTCTCATCGGATTCGCCTGCTATCCGACCTTCAACAGCATCCTCGAGAGGAGCCATTATGAAATCATGGTCAGGGAGATAAAAAAGCAGGTTGACCTCGTCGTCGTGATTTTTCACGGCGGCGCCGAAGGCTCGGGCGCGATGCATGTCCCCAAGAAGACCGAATTTCTCGCCGGGGAGAATCGAGGCGATGTTTACGCCTTCGCTCACAATGTCGTGGATGCTGGAGCGGATATCGTCATCGGCCATAGTCCGCATGTCCTGCGCGCTTGTGAGCTGTATAAGGGAAAATTCATCAGCTATTCCCTCGGCAATTTCTGCGGCTATAGTTCGTTCAGCCTCTTCTATCCGGGAAATATTTCCGGCATCTTATCCGTCACGGTCGCCAAAGACGGCACATTCATCCGGGCGAAAATGGTGCCGATGATTTTGGTGGACAAGGGCAGTCCGATGTACGACAAAGACCTAAATGCGCTGAAAATATTGAATAAGCTTGCTCAGGAGGATTTCCCCTCAACGGGCGTGACGTTCAGGGACGACGGGACCGCTATAACCTCTCCTTCCATCGACGGCCATCGAATATCCCATTCATATTGAATCCAACCTTGAAGGGATTAATTCTTGAAGGGATTAATTTCATTGATTTTGCCCGGAAAAAATTATAGAATTCTATCTACTTTTTTCCTGATTTTACTTGCATCAAACGGAGGATAAAATATGGATAAAGCCGCCATCGACAGAGCCAAGGAACATTTCGGCAAGCTTCTGGAAGACCAGATGAAGCGCATGGAGCGCATCAAAGCTATGCCGGACTGGATCGATTACGGCAAACTCAAGCCCATCAAGATCGGCATCCTGGCCGGAGACGGCATCGGACCCTTCATTGCCAAGGAAACAAAGCGGGTTCTGAACTTCCTGCTCAAAGACGAAGTCAAAAACGGTAAGGTCACGATCAACGACATCGAAGGCCTGACCATTGAAAACCGGGCCGCCCACAAAAAGGCTATCCCGGACGACGTGTTGGCCGAGATCAAGAAATACCATATCGCGCTCAAGGGCCCCACGACAACCCCCCGCAAAGGCGACCCCTGGCCGAACATCGAAAGCTGTAATGTGGCCATGCGCAAGGAATTGGACCTCTTCGCCAACGTCCGTCCGGTCAAAGTTCCTAAGCAGGGCATCGACTGGATCTTTTTCCGAGAAAACACGGAAGATTTATACGCCCTCGGCCCTTACGGAATCGAAGTGGACAAGGACATCGCCATCGATTTTCGCCTCATCAGCCAGCCCGGCTCGGACCGCATCTGCCGCCTCGCCTTCGAGCACGCCAAGAAAAACGGCCGGACCAAGGTGACCTGCGTCACCAAAGCCAACGTCATCAAGACGACCGACGGCCGCTTCCTCGAAAATTTCTACCGCATCGCTAAAGAATATCCGAACATCCAAGTGGACGACTGGTATATCGACATCATGACGGCCAAGCTCGTCGATGAGAAGCGCCGCCGCGACTTCCAGGTCATGGTCCTGCCCAACCTCTACGGCGACATTCTCACCGACGAGGCCGCCGAATTCCAGGGAGGCGTCGGGACGGCCGGAAGCGCCAATATCGGCAAGCGATATGCCATGTTCGAAGCCATCCACGGCTCGGCCCCGCGCATGGTCACGGAAGGCCGGGCCCAGTACGCCGATCCCTGCAGCATGATCCGGGCCGCGGCCATGTTGCTTAGCCATATCGGCTATACGGAAAAAGGCAAGAGCCTGGAAATGGCGCTCGATATCTGCGGTCAATATGAGAAAAAGATGGTCATCACCGGACGCGCAACCGGAGCCACAAGCACGGCGTTCACGGATTACTTGATGGAAACCCTCCAAGACTCGAAGCTCAAGCAGAAATGGGAGGGCTACGTTAAGGCCTGAAAGCTTGATGTAAGCATTTTTTTTCCCTTCCATCCTTGACTAACTTAAGGAATTCCATTATAGTCTGACCTTAACGGAAGCAAGCCGGCCCGTGAGCCGGTTTTCCGTTTAACAGCAGAGAAAAGGAATTTCGAAAACGCCAAACGAAACGGCTGTAAATAAATTGCGGGAGTTTTAATTCTCCAGGCAATTTTAATAAGCACCAACCCAAGGAGGACTTTTTATGAGAAAAAAGATCGCACTTGTCGGCGGCGGCCAGATCGGCCAGATCCTGGCTATGCTCGCCGCGCAGAAAGAGCTCGGGGACATCGTCATTCTTGAAATTCCAGCCTATGAGAATCCGGCCAAAGGAAAAGCCCTCGACCTGATGGAAATGGCGCCGCACGGCAATTATGACGCCAATATCACCGCCACATCCAACTACAAAGATATCGAGGGCGCCGACGTGGTCATCGTCACAGCGGGGAAACCCCGCGAAGCCGGCATGACGCGCGAGGACCTGCTCAATGTCAACATCAAGATCATCACCGATGTGGCCAACGGCGTGAAGAAGTATGCGCCCAAGGCGTTCTGCATTATCGTCACCAATCCTCTGGACGCCATGGTCTATGCCTTCTACAAACTGACCGGGTTTCCCAAGCACCAAGTCGTCGGCATGGCCGGCACGCTGGACACGGCGCGCTGGCGTGCGTTTATCGGCATGGAGCTGGGCGTGTCGGTGTCGGACGTCGCCGGAACGGTTTTGGGCGGCCACGGCCCCGACATGGTGCCTCTGCCCCGTTTGACTACGGTCGGCGGTGTGCCCTTGAGCGAGATCGCCACCAAAGACCAAATCGACAAGCTCGTCAACCGGACCCGCGAAGCCGGAACGGAAATCGTGAAGCTCTTCGGCAAGGGCTCGGCGTTCTTCTCGCCGGCCTGGAGCGCCACCGTCATGGCTGAGTCGTATCTCAAGAACAAACGCCGCATCCTCCCCTGCGCGGCGCTCTGCCAGGGCGAATACGGCATCAACGGGCTCTTCATCGGCGTGCCCTGCATGATCGGGAATAAAGGCCTGGAGAAAATCTACGAGATCAAGCTCGCGGACGACGAAAAGGCCATGCTCCAGAAGACCATCGCCTCCGTCAAGAAGACCGTCGAAGAAACCAAGCTCTAATAAAACCAATAGGGCCGTGGCCGTAAGGCGGCGGTCCTGAAAGGCTCAGACCATGGCGGAACACAGAATCGCGACACCCCTCACCGACGACGTCGTCGCCAAGATGCGGGCCGGAGATCGTGTGTTCATCACGGGATATTTGCTTTGCGGACGGGATTCCGCCCATAAAAAACTGGTCGATCTGATCAAGGAAGGAAAAGAGCTGCCGATCGACATCAAAGGACAATTGATTTACTATGTGGGTCCGACGCCCGCTCGGCCGGGAAAAGCCATTGGCTCCGCGGGTCCGACGACGAGCTATCGGATGGACTCTTACGCGCCCATCCTCCACTCGCTGGGCCTCAAAGGCTCCATCGGCAAGGGCTCCCGCAGCAAGGAAGTCAAAGAGGCTATGAAGAAATACAAGGCCGTCTATTTGGCTTCGGTCGGCGGGGCCGGCGCGCTGATCTCCAAAAGCATCGAAAGCTCGGACGTCATCGCCTATCCCGAGCTCGGGCCGGAGGCGATCCGGCGGGTGAAGGTCAAGGATTTTCCGTGCATCGTGATCAACGATATATACGGCGGCGACCTGTACGAAGAAGGCAAGAAGAAGTACCGGATCGAGTAAGCCGGGCGGTCTCCCGCATTTTTTCTCATTGTCATCGCGGGCTAAGAAGACTTTAATTTTGCGCTATTAATCCCCCTACCTCCTTGGCCAATCAAGGGGGAAAGAGAGGCAAGAAAGAAGACTTTTATCGTAGTGATATTAATCCCCCTACCCCCTTGGTCAATCAAGGGGAAAAGAGAGATAAAGCATGATTGAAGACTTCATTTTAGTAATATTAATCCCCCTGCCCCCTTGGCCAATCAAGGGGGGAGAAAAAGGCATGGAGGAAAAAAAGAAATGAAAATCCACGAATATCAGGCGAAACAGATTCTGGCTCAGTTCGGCGTCGAAATCCCCAAGGGCGAAGTCGCCGATACGCCGGAACAGGCGGCGGCCATCGCCGAAAAAATCGGGACTCGGGTCGTCCTCAAGGCACAGATTCACGCCGGCGGCCGCGGCAAAGGCGGCGGCATCAAGATCGCCAACAGCGCGCAGGAAGCGAAGAAGCTGGCCAAAGACATGATCGGTATGAGGCTGGTCACGCATCAAACCGGGCCGGAAGGGAAGATCGTCAAACGGCTGCTGGTCGAGGAAGCGCTCGACATCGCCCGGGAATTATATGTAGGCATCGTCATCGACAGGGCCAGCGAGGCAGCCGTCATCATGGCTTCGACCGAAGGCGGCATGGAAATCGAAAAAGTGGCAGCCGAGAAACCCGAACTCATCTTTAAAGAATACGTCAATCCTGCGTCCGGTTTCGGCGCATTCCAGGCCCGGAAATTGGCCTTCCAATTGGGCCTCTCCGGCGAAACCCACAAGCAAGCCATGAAGTTCATCGCCAGTCTTTACAGGGCCTTTGAAGGCTCGGACGCCTCTCTCGCCGAAATAAATCCGCTGCTCGTCACAAAACAGGGCCATGTCCTGGCCCTCGACGCCAAGATGAATTTCGACGACAACGCCCTTGCCCGCCATCCCAACATCCTGGCGATGCGTGACCTTGACGAAGAATCTCCCCTCGAAGTCGAAGCCTCGAAATACAACCTCAACTACATCAAGCTCGACGGCAACGTCGGCTGCATGGTCAACGGCGCCGGCCTGGCCATGGCCACCATGGACATCATCAAGTATTCGGGCGGTGTCCCGGCCAATTTTCTCGATGTCGGAGGCGGCGTCAACGAAGAGGCCGTTAAGAACGCGTTCAAGATCCTCGTCTCGGATAAGGACGTTAAAGCCGCGCTCGTCAATATCTTCGGCGGCATCGTCCGCTGCGATCTCGTGGCCGCCGGAATCGTCAAGGCGGCCAGGGAAATCGGCCTCAAGATCCCCATGGTCATCCGCCTCAAGGGCACAAACGTTGAAGAGGGCAAGAAGATCCTGGCCGAATCCAGACTGGCGTTTTATTCGGCGGACACCATGAAGCAAGCCGCGGAAAAAGTCGTGCCGCTGGCCAAATAAGAGAGGAGCGGACAATGAGCATTCTGATCGATGAAAAAACAAAGGTCGTCGTCCTGGGAATCACCGGAGGCGAAGGCACGTTCCACGCCCAGAAGATGATCGACTACGGCACGAAGGTCGTCGCCGGCATGACGCCGGGCAAGGGCGGGACGACCCACCTCGGCGTGCCGGTGTTCAACACGGTGTCCGAGGCGCGGGCGAAAACGGGCGCCAACGCCGCGGCGATTTTTGTCCCTCCCTACGCCGCCGCGGACGCGATCATGGAGGCCGCCGACGCCGGCATCGACGTCATCGTCTGCATCACCGAAGGGATTCCGACGTTCGATATGATCAAGGCTAAAGCGTTCTTAAAGAGCAAGACGAGCCGGCTCATCGGGCCGAATACTCCCGGCGTCATTTCTCCGGGAAAATGCAAAATCGGCATCATGCCCGGCCCGATTCACAAACCGGGAACCGTCGGCATCATTTCGAGGTCGGGAACCTTGACCTATGAAGCCGTCGACCAGGTGACCCAGCTCGGCTTCGGCCAGTCGACAGCCATCGGCATCGGCGGCGATCCGATCGTCGGCTTGAAATACATCGACCTGCTGAAGCTGTTCAACGCCGACAAGGCCACCGAAGCCGTCATCATGATCGGCGAAATCGGCGGAACGGCCGAAGAAGAGGCCGCGACTTATATCAAGAAGGAATTTAAAAAGCCCGTCGTCGGATTCATCGCCGGCCAGACCGCCCCTCCGGGACGCCGCATGGGCCATGCCGGCGCCATCATCGCCGGCGGCAAGGGCACGGCCAAGGAAAAGATGGACGCCCTCGAAGCGGCGGGCGTGTTCGTCGCCAAGAGCCCGGCCGACATCGGCCTGAAGGTTAAAGAGGCCCTGAAAAAGTAATTTTGAAGCTGAAAATCGACTTCCACACGCATACCGGCGAGGATCCGCAGGAGCACGTCAAGTATTTCGCCCGACAACTCATCGACAAAGCCGCCCAGGAGGGCTATGATGCCCTGGCCATCACCAACCATAATTTAATAACGTTCAGCCGGAATCTTGAAAGCTATGCCGGCGGCAAGGGCATTCTTCTCATCCCCGGCGTCGAAGTCACCGCGTCCAACTGCCACGTTTTGGTCATTAATCCGCAATTTAAGCCAAATCCGAAAGGCTGCTCGCTGGCTGAGCTTCTGGCTCTTAAAAACGAGGAGAGCCTGTTTATCGCGCCTCACCCGTTCTTTCATTTTTTCAAGTCTTTACGGTCGAGACTCTATCCGATCCTCCCCTATTTTGACGCCATCGAATATTCGATCTACCAAAATTCTTATCTGAACCTGAATAAAAAAGCCGAGCGGACCGCCAAGTTTTACGGAAAACCCATGGTCGGGACATCCGACTGTCATAACATCTGGCAATTCGGCAAAACCTGGACGTTCGTCGAAGGGGAAAAGAATATTCCCTCCATCGTCAGCGCCGTGAAGGACGGCAAGACCAAAGTCCGGTCGACCCCGATTTCGCTGGTAATGATGGCCCGCGTGCTCTTTAACTTGATAACGGTCGAAAAATTGCTGCGCTTCTTCGACCGCCACTGAGGACGGCTCGGCGCATTACTAATATCAACGCATTAATAAAAGTGACATCCTCGTTCGGGCGGCGCTTAGGCCGTCCTCAAGCCCCCGTAGTGGAGGGGGGCCCCGTCGGCTTTTCCGACGGGGGGAACCGACGGGACTGGTTCCTCGGGGTCCGGGGGCTACGGACGGCCTAAGCGCCGCCTCTAGGTTGTCACTTTATTTATTGCGTTCATATTAATCGACTGCGTCCTTTGATATCCATCCGCAGAGATAAGGCTCAAGCCTTCGGCCTTTGGTGAACACGCCGTCTTTATAATAATAATCATCCAAATCGTGCTTCAAGCTTGTCTCCAAAAGAACGGCATCCGGAGTGAAAGCGACAAAAAACCAATCGCCCTGCGCCGCCAGGATAAAACATCCGGAGCTTTTAGAATATCGGGCGACGACGTTTCCAAAAAGCGTCGAAGTCGCCGCATTGTCGGGAATCGTACGGGGAGGACCATTTCCGTTTTTAGAAGGGCTGGTGCGCAACTCGGCATCCTTTTTTGTCTTAGCCAGGCGCGTAACCTGCCATTGTCGAGGCCATACGGTCTGGAGGGCATAATACTCTTTCGTCATCTCCCATGTCCGGCGGTTGTGATCAAAGAGGAAAGTCAGCAATATCCCGGTTTCCGTAGAGTCGATGACGGCCACGGCGAAACGGATGAGGCTTCGGCCCGGGGCGGACTCAAAGGATCGGATATCGCCGGCGTTTTCGTAAAAATATTCGAATTTGCCGTTCCGATTCACGTAAAATTTCAAGCCGGTTGAAGGCCCGAAATAAACGGCCGGAATCCAGATCATGTCGGGACGTCCGTCTCTGTCTATATCGAGAACTGAAAATTTCTGAGGGCTTTTCCAGGCTCCGGCCGGCGCGCTCGCCAGGGGGCCGGAATCATTGAGAATCGCTTTTTCCACATCGGACAAGTCGGCCGGATCGTATTTCTTGGCTTTTTCTCTTTTGATCAATTCATTTCGCTGCTCGCGGCTCACCTCGAGATTAAGATATCGGGCCGCGGCCATGTAATCCAAAGAAGGGATATGGTCGGCAAAAAGCTTCGCCACAAGCTGTTTTTCCTGGTCCCTCGTAAGTTTCATTTTGGCTTTATCGATGAGTTCGCGGGCGGCCTGATATTCTTTCGCCTCGGCCTGCAAAAAATTATAAAAGGCAAAAGAGGGGACATCGTTTGTTTGTCCGAATCCGAAGACACAATAAATCAAGGGAAGAAGAAGATGCATATCGACGCCTCCCGTCCATAATTAATTATACTCACAGAAAAAGATATTTCCACCGATCTCCCAAAATTGCCATATGAAAGCACTGCATGGGGCCTGCCGCGGCGCTTCCCCTCCCGTCCTCACTCCACCCATCCCCCAGTGGGGCCCTTACGTTGCGGGCGGGAGGGGAGCCCCTTCGCCGCGTCACCCATCCAGTGCTTTCTATAATTCAATCAAGCGGCGAACGATTGTCAAAAAAAGGAAAATCAGTTATATATAAAACTTCCGGAAGGAGGTCGCAATGAAAAATATGTTAAAAGTCACAGCCGCATGTCTTTTTCTTATATTCGCGGCATGCCTGGGAGCCGGGCTCGGCGGGCAAACTCCGCCCGCGGCGCAAAGCGGACAGCAGCCGCCCCAGCCGCCGGCGATTACGGTCCAGCAGATCAAGGCGAATATCTATATGGTCAAAGGCGGAAGCGGGGCGAACACAGGATTTTACATCGGAGATAAAGGCGTTATCGCCATTGACGCCAAAATGACGGAAGAATCGGCGAAGCAAATCGTCGCCGAAATTAAAAAACTGACGCCGAAGCCGATTCAATATATCGTCATCACCCACAGCGACGGCGATCACGTGAACGGCTTAAACGGCTTTCCCCAAGGACTGACCATCATCTCCCATGAACAAACGAAAAAAGACATGGAAGAAGCTTTCAAGGACTCAAAGTACGAGGCGCTGCGAGTCTATCTCCCCAACTTGATCATGACCGATCACTACGAAATCACAATCGACACGCTTCCGGTTCAATTGAAACATTTCGGCCCGGCCCATACAAGCGGGGACGTTGTCGTTTACTTTCCCGCCGAAAAAGTCGTTTTTGTCGGAGACCTGGTGTTCATCGGCCGCGATCCGCTCATCCACCGTCAGAAAGGCGGGACGTCGTTCGGCCTTGTCAAAAATTTGAAAGAAATCTTGAAGCTGGAAGCCGATACCTTTATCCCGGGACACGGCGATATCGTCTCTAAAAAAGATATCGAAACGCTGATGACTTCGATCGAGGAAAAGCAGGCGAAAATCAAAGCCATGGTTCAGGAAGGAAAATCCCTGGACGAGATCAAAAAAGCTTTCGGCGTTGAATCCCCCTCCCCGGCCCAAAGCCAACAAGGGAGGATGCGCTGGCCGAGCCTGGTCGAAGTTATCTATCTGGACATCACCGAGAAAAAATAAATTTATCGCATCCACATTTTATAGGGCATCAAAGGCAGATCTTTCGTTTTGACCACCCTATAAAACGCAAAAATATCGCCCTGGCCGGGAACGAGTTTGAATTTCCAATAGCGGATAAGTCCATATTCCGATTGGGGCTCAAGCAGGCAGGGGATCAAATTGGCGGCCGGCTGGGCGCAAGATATATAAAAATCTCCCTTTTTGATTACGGCCTGAAGAGTCTTCTTTTCGACTTCGATCTTTTCCGGGGCAAGATAATTATATTTGGCCGGCACGACATCGGCGACGGAATAGGCTTCCACGTCCATCAATCCATCTTTCGTGAAGCTATCGACGGCGATGCCATGGTCGAGCAGCAACTCAACGACATCCTGATGCTTGGCCGGAATGATATATCCCAAAGGCCGCGGCACGGCCAGCTTGGATTCGACATTGGGAAACCAGTTTTTCACGACATCAGCCACGACCTTCATTTGCGGCGGATAAGAATAGGGCGCGACGTCGGAGTCTATCAATAGGTCGCCGGCTTTCTTATCCACCTTAAGAACTCCTCGCACGGGCGAGTCGGTTTGATCGAATTTCTTGAGCTTCAGGGTCGGGTTCTTTTCATCGCGGACATAACTCATCTTCAAATGAACCAAGTTCTGGTCGGAATAGGCTTTTGCCTTTTCAGCCACCACCTGGCGGCAGCCGCGGACCAAGTCCAATGCTTCCGCGTCGTTGGCAGCCATCGCTTCCGTGAAATATCGAATCCCGTAATACTGCCACCGCGTCCGGTCCCGAAGGGTCTCGACATCATGGCGGGACGCGCACTCCTGGATGAAAGAAAGCGTTTCGTAGATGCCGAGACTGTTCCGACCGTCGTTGACATCGGTCGTGCTGTATCTTTTTAGCTCTTCGCGGTTGGCGAGCTCCTCGGGACGAATCCTGGCGCCGGCGGAGGTATTGATTCCCATTTCCGCGGTCACCAGATATTCAAAAAATGTTAGCCGCTTGGCTGAAAGATTTTTTTCCACCTCGGCCAAGATTTTCTTTCGCGAAAAATCAAGAAGCTTAGCGCTGATATTGCAGTTGGACACGCAGCCGATCGAAACGCGGTAATAATCGTCCCCCTTTTCATGGACATCGATCGTGACTTCGGGCATATAAGCATGGAACACGCGATGGATGGCTTGGACTCCTTCGGCCTCAAGCTTGACATGGTCGCGGTTCATATCCAGGCCGATTTCATTTTCTCGCGTGTCGGCCCAGTTGCCGTAGGGATTGGCCTGCGGGATGAACAGAAAATTCATTTTTTTTAGGAGCGGTTTGAGCTCGCCCAGGGCGATATCCCGGATCAACCACAAAGCTGCTTCCTTGGCTGATTGTTCGTTGCCGTGTTGGGCCGCCGTCAGCATCATCGTTAATTTATTACGGTTGAGCGTTTGCGGCGATGACGCTCCTTCTTCGCTGATGATGCACAAATAAAGCTCTTGGGAAGGAAATCCCTTGACTTCCCTGGTTTTCCCAATCACCTGGACCGAGACTTCCTTGGATAGATAATCAAGAGCGCCGAGAAACCGGGCGATTTCTTCATGCTGGCTGTACTGTCGATAGTTGGCCTCTTCGGCCGGAGTTAAGAGCGTTTGAGCGGTACCGCTGGCGAAAAGGACGAACACTCCAAGCGTAAAAAAAAATACAGTTATGGTTTTTGGTTTTCCAATCATCGTCGCCTCCTCATAAATATTCGCCTATATTTTTTGTGTGAGATCGCGGCGGCTAAGAAGCCTCGCGACGACTTCGTCGGATTGTCGCGCTCCCTTTGGTCGCTCGCGATGACAGGCCTGAAATGTCAGATGTCAAGACCTGACCCTTTATTATACCCTTTTTTGTTTTTTAAGCACCGGGTTTAGAGTATAATCATCTTCCTTTTTTTGACAAATATAAAGCAGCCGAAGATGAATCAAGCGGCCGGCGACGAGAAAAAAACTATCCGGACATTCGCCCTGGCGTCTTTTTTAAACGATATGGGCTCGGACATCATTTATCCGATCTGGCCGCTCTTTGTCACGACCGTCCTCAAGGCTAATATGGCGGCCCTGGGCTTTCTCGACGGGCTCGGCGAGGCGCTCGTCTCCCTCTCCCAGGCCGCGTCCGGCTATATTTCCGATAGGATCAAAAAGCGAAAAATCTTCATCTGGCTCGGCTACCTGTGCGGCTCGCTGTCCAGGCTGGGCTACGCCATCTCCTCCGTCTGGCAGCATCTCATTCCCTTTCGAATTCTCGATCGCGCCGGAAAAATACGCAGCGCGCCCCGCGACGCTTTGGTCGCCGACATTTCTGTCGACGAGAATCGCGGAAAAAATTTCGGGCTGATGCGGGCCATGGATAATTCCGGCGCCGTCGCCGGGATTCTCATCTGCATAGCCTTCATCAACGTCCTCGGCTTCAGGCTTCTCTTCGCCCTGGCGGCCATACCTTCGCTCGCCGGCGCCTTGCTTATCTTCTTGAATATCAAAGAGCAAAAAACCGAGAGAAAAATATACAAGGGATTAGCGCTTAAAGACCTTACGCCCAATATGCGGCTTTACATTTTCCTGAACGCTCTTTATGCCCTGGGGGCCTTCAGCTATTCCTTTCTTCTCATATACGCCCAGAAATTCGGGTTTAAAGTCGGTTTCATTCCCGTTCTCTACTTGATCTACTCGGCCGCGGCGGCCTTGTTCTCTCTTCCCTTTGGGAAGCTTTCGGATAGGCTCGGCCGCAAACCCGTTCTCCTGTTCGCCTTTCTTTTCTGGGCGCTCGTTTGTCTCGGCATTATCTTCGGCCGCAGCCTCGCGTTCGTCGTCCTGGCGTTTTTTTTCTACGGCGTCCATAAAGCGGCCCTCGACCCCGTCCAGCGGACGCTGGTCTGTGAGCTTTCGCCTCTCGCTTTCCGGGCCAGCTGCCTGGGCGCGTTTCAGATGATTATCGGATTCTGCGCCCTGCCGGCGTCTTTTATTGCCGGATTACTCTGGGAACGCTTCGGCATGTTCGTCCCCTTCTATTTTTCCTTGGGCTTGACCGCCGTGGCGGGAGTCCTGTTGCTTTTCGTGCAAGAAAAGGGATAAAAAGATACATATCGAATTCCCATAATCAAGTGACGGGCCGGTGAATGTCAACGGATTTTTGTCGATGTACACAGAATTCGGAATGTATCTGCTATCAAGCTTGACAACCAGGCCTTCCGTCCTTATAGTTTAGCCCGGCCGAAAAGGAGAATATGTTTCATGCCAAAAACCGAAACATTGAAAGACGGAACAAAGATCATCATCCGAGAGCTTACACTTCAAGACATCAATCCGCTTATGAAATTCTATTTAGAGCTTCCCGGCGATGACCGGAAATATCTCAGGGTGGACGTCACCGACAGAGATACCGTTGAGCAGAGAGCCCGGCGCATCGAACAAGGCCGGGTGACGCGGTTCATTGCGCTTCACGGGGACAAAATTATCGCCGACGCCGAGCTCGAGCTATCCGCCGAAGACTGGCGTCGGAACCAGGGAGAGCTGCGGGTGATCGTCGCTAAGCCTTTCCAACATAAGGGCGTGGGCATGATCCTCATGAAAGAATTGTACTCGCTGGCTCTTCAAAAAAAAGTGGAAACGGTCATCGTCAAAATGATGAGGCCTCAGACGGCCGCCCACAAGCTCTGCCATAAGATGGGCTTTCACGAGGAAATGGTGATTCCCGACTACGTCCTCGACCAGAATGGAGAAACGCAAGACCTGATCATCATGAAAAGCAACATCAAAGACCTCCTCCAGGAGATGGAGCATTTTTTCACAGACACAGACTGGCAGCGCTGTCAATAGAACAATCGAAAAAATTCAGAATTCGGAAATAACGCTTGATTTATCGCCCGCTTTCCAGCCTTCGCCGTGGACGTAGATGGCCAGGGGCAAAACAGAATTCGTTATTTTAATCGTTCGAGAATGCGCGGGATTTTGCTCGCCTCGCCGGCCTTAGAAAAGATAAAAAAGGATTTTCTGGCTACATGAATTTTCGTCATCGCTTCATCGTATCGGCCATGGATGGCTTTTTCCAATTCTATTTCCCGGTGAAATCCTCGATGTTCAAACTGTTTGGCCCACCAACCCGAACCGGCGCCGATGATGTGTCCGTTGTAGGGATACCCGGAGGAGTCAACATGGATGGTTGAGAACAACCTTCCCGCCTCCAGGTCCTTCTCCCATTCCCGGAGGTAGACCTCAAAGATCTCGCCGAAGACATCGTCGCGGCCGATGGCCGGAATGTTACAGAACAGGAACCCTCCGCTTTCCAAGAGACTTTCGATCTTAGCCAGATAGAGGCCGAGCTTGTTGGGGTTGAGATGTTCGAAGATATCCAGCCCCAGAATGAAATCAAAGCGCTCCTGGAAATCAATGCTCAGGATATCGCCCAAGTGAATGTTCCCGCGGATTTCTGGGAAAGCTTTGGCTAAAGCCATGCGGCTGATATCGACACCCTTGCTCGAAATTCCCATATCCTTCAGGCATTTCATCACCGGACCGTTGGCGCAGCCGACATCCAAGACCGTCCGCGGTTCGAAGAGGGCCGCGATCTCGGCATGAAGTCTTTTGTCCTCAGTGACAAGAAAACTCCACACTCCCGGTTTTTCATAATATCCGTTCTCGATAATCTTCCTCTCCAGCCAGTCGAAATCCTCGCTTCTCTCGATCTGGAAAATCCAAACCTCCTGCCCGTGAATGTCCTTGATTAAGCGGTACCTGTCCGGCCGCTCCTCGATGAGGGACAAAATAGGAATGTTTTCGCGGACGACCTTATTGATGAACTCTTCCGACTGCACGACGCTCAAGATGACAGCCAGCCGCGAATGAGTTTGTCTCAGATAACTCAAATAATGGGCCTTCCCCGTTTCATCGACACCCCGTCCTAAGAGTTTCTGATAGATGCTCTCCAAAAATTGAGTATCGGAAGATGCATCCAGCTCGTCGATCTTAAGCCATTTCAAAATCCTACGTTTGATTTTTCTAAAAGTCGCTCCGAACATCCCGGGGCTCCAGGTTCTCTTGACAGATCTTGTCGTAAACCTTTTGAGGAAACTTCTGAGGATAGGACATGGGTCTTTTAGATTATAAAGAACTCATGGAAAAAATTCTACCGATATGATCCCTGGCGTGTTCATCGAAGCGGCTGAAAGAAAACTGAAAAAAATCTTTTCAGGTCCCGACTTCATTCACGAAATTGACGACCCATAGCTTCCATGTTATTAATAGATTCATGAAGTTCATCAATAAAGCAAAGCTTGGCACTATTCTGGGTTTTTTTATCATTCTGGCTGCATCCATATTCGCCGCCGCTTCCAATCCGGCGATCGAACGGGAAAAACTCGAGGGCTGCACCGTCATCGGCGTCGGGAAATTGGCGACTGTGGACGGATCGGTCATCACTTCTCACACAGACGCCTGCAGCGAGTGCCGGGTCCATGTCGTCCCCGGTCGGACCTATAAGAAAGGCGAGATGGCCCCCGTTTACTGGGGCATGGTCTATTTCGGTACGAACGATGATCGTGCCGGCCGGCCGCTGGACGATTACGGGAAGGTCATCGGCCAAATCCCTCAGGCCGAAAAGACCTACTCCTATTTCCACACCGGCTACTCCCAAATGAACGAACACCAACTGGCTATCGGCGAGAGCACCTGCAGCCAGAAGACGGAGCTCGACGTGGCCTGGGTCGAGGGTGTGACAAGTCAGATCATGACCATTGAGCAGGCACAGGTTTTCGCTCTCCAGCGCTGCCGGACGGCCCGCGAAGCGGTCCAGCTCATCGGCTCGCTCGTCGGGACCTACGGCTTCCTCCCCTCCTGCGGCGGCTCCGAGGCGCTCTGTATCGCCGATCCCAAGGAAGTCTGGGTCCAGGAGATCTTTAGCGTTGGAGGAGGGTGGAACCCGGCCAACGGAAAACCGGGCGCGATCTGGGCGGCGCGGCGCGTTCCCGACGACCACCTGACGGTTATCCCCAACTACGTCCGCATCCGCGAGATCGACCTAAAAAATCCCGATTTCCTAGCTTCGTCCAATTATATTCAGGTCGCCATCGATCACGGCTGGTACAACCCGAAGAGCGGCAAACCGTTCATCTGGCAGGAGGCCTACGCCCCCTCGATCTCGGAAGGAAGTCTGAACCGGCTCTGGCTGATCTACAGCACGGCGGCACCTTCCCTAAAGGAATGGCCGCGACGGAAACTGTTCGGTCCGGCCGGCCCGGGAACGATGTCCGCCCAGGAAATCGAAGGCCCGGCCTTCTACCCGTTCTCGGTCAAGCCGGAACGCAAGATCTCCGTACGGGATATCATCGCCTTCCAGCGTTCAACCTTCGAAGGAACGATCTATGACATGACGGCCGATCCCGCCTGGTTTGTGTCCGGCCCGGACGGGAAGATGGTCAAGAGCCCTCTAGCCACACCGTTCGCCTCGCCGGACCTGAAGAGATTGCTCCGGATCGCCAGCCATCGGACGATCGCCCAACAGGGCTACGGAATGGTCGCTCAGCTTCGGAGCTGGCTGCCGGATCCCATCGGAGGCGTCTATTGGTTTTACCTGGACAATCCCTACGTGGGGACCTACGTCCCGATTTATGCCGGGACAGACGATGTCTCGCCGCATTACAAGACCTACGACAGACGGTCGTTCAGCGAGGATTCAGCCCGCTGGGCGGTGGACTTCGTTGAAAAACTGCTCCTTCTCCGTTGGCAGGACGCGGTCAAGGACCTCCAAGCGGCCCGGGATCCGGTGGAGAACGAGTTCTTCGCCAGTCAAAAAGACGTCGAGGACAAGGCCGCCGCGCTCTTAGCCAAGAACCCCGCCTCGGCCAGGAAATTTCTGACCGAGTTGGTCGTGGAGCGGATGGACCGTATTGTGAAGATGTACAAAGCCCTGCGCAACCAGCTGATCACGAAGTATTCGGGCGACTCTTACTGAAAATTGACGCACCCTTGCTCTCCATGTGAAAAGCGGCATGATTCATTTTTGTTACCTTTTGGACTTTAGGAAAATCGGGACTGGACGGCAGCCCTCAGGAGATCCTCGAGATAGACATCGCCCAGCGGGACTTTGGTTTTCCAGCCAGGGCTGAGGCGGTCGAGCAGGCGGGCCTGGGCCATGCCGGTCAGATAGAAACGAAGCTCTCCGCCTTGAGCGGCCAACTGTTTCTCGAGCCGGACAAAGTCCCATCGCAAAAAAGGATGGAGCCCGGGCGCGAATCGGACGGATGATGCCTGCGCCGGCCGCGAAGCCGCTAGTTCGTAAAACTGAATCTCGGCGTACTCGGCCAAGCCCTCCAGCCATTCCAGTTCTCGCTCATACCCTAGAAGCGTTGAATCGAAGCCGGCGCGGCTGCGGCGCGCGTCGCGAATCTCAAGAAATTTCTGGGCGAGTCGAACAGAGTCGGCATCGGCGGCCTTCAGCGCACCGGCCAGAGTCGCCCCTTCTTCGGCCCAGGCCGCAGCAAACTCCTTGTCCTGGAAAGGATAGCGGCTCTCAACCCTGTAAACATCGAGAGCCCTGGCAAGGCGCTTTGGGGCATGATCGCTCTGGAAGGCATGAAGCATTTCGTGGAGAATGACGACGATGTGAAAATCCGGGCTCAGCTTGAAAGGATTTTTGCTGTTCATGTGGGCGAGGGTACCGGCGCTTCCCGCCCACCGGGATCCGACTTTCACGGCGAAGTTTTGTGAATCTTTCGCGACACGGCGGAAAAGAGGATGTCCCTGGAAGTCATCCCCGGCCACAGCTTCCCAGGGCCTGCCGGGATGAAATTCTCCGATGAGGAACTCAAATTGGGCGTTAAAGAGAATAATTGGGATTTGAGCCTCAGCGAAACCGGGCCAGACGCGGTCACCCTCTTGTGTTTTAAGACGCAAAGCCTCAATGACCTCCGCCTTGTCTTCGGCGGCCAAGACGGCTTGATCCTGGGCGGGGTTTTGCGATCCCGACGCGTGTGGGTCCCGACCGGAGCACAATATCGGCCGGAAAAAAGAGAATGCCAGAAGCACTAAACCCGTAGCCCAAATTCTCTGAATCATTCAATCCTTCTCATAAATCAAGGCCCGGACCTTTGCTTCGATGTCCACCTCCCAGGACCGAGGTCTTTCGATTCAGCGATCTTCCGGTTGCCACTCTTTTGAGGGAACTTTTCCAGTACAGACCGTTTCACAGATGTCGCAGGTTTTACACTTTTTTTTTCAATAACTACCAACAAACGCAAGGTCTTCAGCGCTTCTTCCACCGCGGAACGCCGCGGCCCGGGGTCCAAGGCGCGCCCGCGACCTCGAGCTCATCGCCAAGAGTCTTTAAATCCTGTTCGATCGCGATGCGCATTTTCGCAAGGAGTTTTTCGAAAGCGTCCGCTGCGATCTCGTAGCCCCGCTTGACGGTCTCGGTAATCGGACAGGTGGTGGTCAGCTGAGAGCTGATCCGGTCGATAAGCGCCGGAGACGCCGCTTCGGAACGCCGCTGGACGCTGCGATCGCCCATGAGCTCGGTCATTGCGGCCTGAAGCCGCTTTTCAATCTCCATCGCTCTGTCTGCGAGTTTCGGATCGGCTTTGGGCGCGTCCATCAAAGCTTTCTTCATGAACCGAATGCTCTTGAGAGCTTCTTCGGCGGCCGCTCCGGCCCCCATCATCGCTCGCTGCAGCTCCCCGGCTTTTTTCTGGAAATCGAGCAAGGCGTTTTTGTCCTCCTCGGCCAAGCTTGCCAGCCCCAGCGACTCCACAACGAATGTCTGAGGCTGTCCGAGGGGCGTCAGCACTCCGGCCTGACGTTTCGCCATCGATATGGTGAAAGTCCCCGGGACGACAAGCGGACCTAGGGGCGGACCTTCCCATTCGTCCCTCGCCGCGGCTTCAAGCTGGGTCGGTTCAACAGAGGGATACCGCAAGTCCCACGCTAGGCGATGGATGCCTTGAGTGACAGGACCGGCTATCCGCCGAACCACCTGTCCTGCTTCGTCCGTGACGGTCAGGATCACGGCCGGTTTTTCCTCCGTGTCTTCCTGGCGAAGCTTATCCCATCCCGGGAAGACGATGGATTTTCCGGCTTTGTTGAGGTTCTTTTCCTCTTCCCGCCTCGCTTCAGCCCCGGTTTTCAGCGATTCTTTCAGGTGATAAGTGAACACCGCGCCGAACGGCGGGTTGGGCGCGAGATAGAATGTGTCGCCCAGACAGCCCTTGCCGCTCGAATCGATGGGTCTCAGAGGGATATATCTCAACGCCCTTTTGACGGGGAACAGAATGGCCTCTTCCTCAAGCGATTGTTCGCTGATCCGACGCAACGGTGAATAGTCGTCGAGGACGAAAAATCCCCGGCCGAAGGACGCTCCGACCAGATCGCTCTCCCGCTCCTGGACTTCGATGTCCCGGAAGGATATCGTCGGCACGCCGCCGCGGAGCTTCAGCCAATGCTTTCCCCCATCTAGGGTCGCGTATATTCCGTACTCCGTTCCCGCGAACAAAAGGTCTTTCTTGATATGGTCTTGAGCCATCGCCCAAATGAGAAGCCGCTGCGGCAAATCGCCCGCGATATTCGTCCACGTCTTGCCGCGGTCCTCGCTTTTCAACAGGAACGGCCTGTAGTCGCCTGTCTTATGGTTGTCTACGGCCGCAAAGACGGTATCTTTGTCATGCTTGGACGCTTTAATTTTATTGACGAAGAAATTATCGGGTACGCCCGGAATCCTTTCGATCTTCCGCCAGCTCTTGCCCCCATCCTCGGTCACTTGGATTAGGCCGTCGTCGGTCCCGACATAAATCAATCCCGCGCCAAGCGGCGATTCGCTGACCGTCGTGATGGTGCTGAACATCGACATGGCGCCGTGATCCCAGAGGGCATCCACGCTCCAGGTTTTGCCCATAATCGGCTGCTGGAGTCGGAAAATATTCCGCGTGAGGTCGGGGCTGATCTTCGTCCAGGAATCGCCGCGATTCTCGCTCCGCCAGAGAAATTGTCCGGCGTAGTAGATCCGGATGTGTGAATGCGGACTGATCAGAACCGGAGAATCCCAGTTGAAGCGAAGCGGCGGATCGTCCGGCTCAGGCTTGGGGCTGATGTAAACCGCCTCTCGGCTCTTCTTGTCGTAGCGGAGAAGGTTTCCCTCCTGCCATTCCACATAGAGGATGTTCGGGTCCGTCGGATCGATGGCGCAGGCGTAGCCGTCTGCTCCGTAGGTGATGACCCAGTCAAAATTTCCGATGCCGTTGGCGTTGAGCGTGCGCGACGGGCCGAGCTGACTTCCGTTGTCCTGTGTCCCCCCGTGGACGTTATAAAAAGGCAGCGCATTGTCGAGGGCCAATTTATAGAATTGGGTGACGGGAAGGTTGTCGAAAAATCTCCAGGTCTTGCCTCCGTCGTGGCTTTCATATACTCCGCCGTCGCTCCCGTTGAGGATGTATTCCGGTTCGCCCTTGATGAAGGCCAGGGCATGGTTGTCGCCGTGTTTATTCTTCTCGCCGACGGGACGGAAGGTCTTTCCGCCGTCATCGGTCACGACCATCGAGGGCGCCATCTGGTAAACGCGATCGAAAACATCGGGATCGGCGAAAAGCTCCTGATAATAATGGGGTCCCGTGCCGCCACTGATGCCAGAATTGCGTTTTTCCCAGCTTTCACCCTTATCGGCGGATCGAAAGAATCCCCTTTCTTCGGGCCCGGCTTCGATCGTGGCATAGACGACGCGAGGATCGATGGGCGAGACGGCCAGCCCGATCTTGCCCTTGTCACCAGCTGGAAGTCCGACTGTAAGCTTGCGCCAGGTTTTGCCGGCATCCTCGGTTTTAAAAATTCCCGATTCGGGACCGCCGCCCATAAACGCGGCCACGCTCCGCCGACGCTGATAGGCCGCGGCGTATATCTTGTCAGGGTTCGAGGGGTCGAACTCCGCGCTCGTGACCCCCGTATCCTTGCTGATTTCCAGGGAGGCGGTCCAGATCTTACCGGCATCGACGCTCTTAAAAAGGCCGCGCTCGCCCCCGGCCGACCACAGCGGGCCCTCGGCTGCGACATAGACGACGTCCGAATTGCGGGGATCGATGAGAATCCGGGCGATATGCTCGCTGTCCTTAAGGCCCATGTTTGTCCAGGTCTTGCCGCCGTTCAGGCTTTTATAGACGCCGTCTCCAATGCCGACATGGCGGCCGCTGACGTTTTCGCCCGTTCCCACCCAAACAATTTCTGGGTTGTTGGGGTCGAGAGTGATGCAACCGATGGAATAAGACGATTGGCCGTCGAAGACGGGCGTCCAAGTCGTGCCCGCGTTCTCGGTTTTCCAGACGCCGCCCGAGCCCACGGCCACATACCAGACCTTTTTGTTCTTCGGGTGGATGACGATATCACTGATCCGGCCGGACATGATCGCCGGCCCGATGTTTCGGAATTCAAGTCCGGAAAGAACGGTCTCGGTGATGAGGCTTTTTTTCTCGGGCTTGGGCGCCTCGGCCCAACTCGTCAGCGCAATTGCGAGAATCATAGCCAGGGCAAATACCGCGTTTTTTTTCATGGACCTCTCCTTTGGACAGCAACTTTTAAAGATTTGCCGTTGCGGCTTTTTATTCTATTCATAGTCCCGTGAGAATTCAATCTACCTCTTTATATAGAAATATCAGCAAATTCTGCACGTTTTTGCGACGAAGGATTATTTTTTAGGAAAAGCTTAGGTCTAGACAGAGAAGGAATTGCAAATTTCTATAATCCTGATAAAAAGTCAAGAGTGCGGATAAGGCCCCGAACTTACCGATGGGCAAACGCGCCGTTGGGATCCACGTTTTTTTTCGTCTGTCCCTGAGCGGGGACCAAAAGCCCCGTCAAAAGCATCCCCGCAAAAAGGACAAAAATCTTTTTCATTTTTTGCACCTTCTGACAAAATCGCGGCCTGGCATCAGTCAACCAGACCCCTTCCAACAGGAAAGAAGTCAGGAGGGATTCATATCAGCCGCTCCCGGAAGATGCGGTCGAAGAGCGCGACGGCCAGGATCCGGTGGCCGAGTATGTTGGGGTGGCAGGAGTCGTTGGTGACGTAGAGTAGACGGTGGCTCTGCAGGATGCCCTTTCCGTAGAGATCCTCGTAATGGCGGGCCAGGGCGGGTTCGCGACTCCCTTCCTGAACGGCCCGCACGGCGTTTAGTAAAATGAACATGCCATCGAGCATCCGGACGTTCTCCCGGTTGGCCAGAGCGGATTGTGCCGCCAGGTAATCGCGCGGACAGCACAGCGACAGGATGACGATCTCGATCCCCTTCCGGCGCCCGGTGTCGATGATGGATTTTATGTTGACGCGGAACTCGTCGAGCGTGACGAAAGGCACGAAGCTCTCGGTCAAACGCATCGTCCGGATCCTCTCCAACGGCTTCCGCCGGCCGATTAAGACTTTCTGCAGAAGCTGGAACGTTTTCAGGCCCGAGAGGACGGAGGCGGTTTTGTCCTTCCAGTTCGGCCGCTGGATCATCCGCTTGACGCTCTTCGGGACTTCGTGGGCATCGTTGGCCCCAAAGGAAAGGACGATCATATCCGGCGAGTAGGCCAGGCCGTAGCGTTCGAAGACGATCCGGCCGTGGTAGCTTGAGTAGCCCGGGAGGCCCAAATTGACGATCTCGTAGCGGAGACCCGACGAGGCAGCGTTCAGGGCCTTCTCCAGCAGGTCAGAGAAGCGTTCGTTCTGCTCGACGCCCCAGCCGAAGGTCGTGGAATCCCCTAAAAACAGGATCCGGAAAACACCGGGCCCCTTCTTTTTAGGAAGGTTGCGGGTGCGGAATCCCTCGCGGTTGGACTCGATGATGACTTTGATCCCCGCTTTAAGCTCCATCCGGTTGATCGTGTTGCTGACCCGGAAGCGGCCGTTGGGCTTCAGCTTGTACTGGACGTCGAGGGCGACGCGGAAGCAGGCCAGCCACTCGGCGGCCTCCGCCGGCAGAGTGTTGTCCAGGATTTGCCGGTAAACGTCATGGGCGACGAAGAAGTTTTGGTCCTGGGACGCCCACAGTGGAATCTGGATTTTCTGCCCCGGCAGGGAGACGAACTCGGTATTGATGCCGACGACGCGGATGACGAGCTCCAGGAAAAGGAGGAAGAGGAGGGGAACGACGACGGCCAGGACTGTCAAGGCGGCGAATTTCGTTCCTCGGCGGGCGAACGGGCCGGGGGCGGTGGGAGTCGGATGGACGCCGCTCGCGCTCGCGCTGAAGGGATAGGTTTTTCGGAATCGCATAGCTTGGTCTCTCTTAAAGTCCGGAGCCGAGATCGCCCAACGCGCAAAATCATATCTTCAGCCGGCTATCGAAGTCAAGGGCCGCGTCTGGGCAGAGATGATCCGGAAGGTGTATGACGTCTCGCCGCTCGTCTGACCCAAATGCCTGGGCTAGATGCGCATCATTGCCTTCCTCACAGACTATTCCGTTGTGGACAGGATCATCAATCACCTCAAGCTCGTGTTCGTGGCATCGAAGCCTCCCCCGCCTTTGATCGCTTATCAGGAAGTTTTGATGGCCGCCGAGACCTCGGCCGAATATTTTCTATGACCTTCATTTTGATCGGCGGGAGAAGCCGGGGCGATTTGAGGCTCTTTTGGAGCCTCCAACAGCGTCAAAAACACAGCCCCGCGCCCTCAGGTTCCTTGACATCTTTCTGTGTCGTAATCTACGATTCCTCACGATGTTTGGATGGGAAAATCGACACAATGTCTCACGTTCTGCCATCGCTAGCAAAAATGAATTTCTTATCCTTAAGTCGTGGCCAAGGCCGAGCGGGGAATTCTTATCCATTATTTTAAATTTCGCGAGCGGAATCCTTCCCATCGATAGCCGGTTCGTCCGTGATGAAAGTGAATAGCCCGGGGGCCTCATCCCACGCCCTTATTTGATCTTCTCTGAATCGGCATATTCCGCCGGCTTGGCGCCGGATAAAACCGGCGGGAGCGGCGCATCGTAGGGGCCTGGGAGGAAAATTGACGAAACGGGAAAAGCGTGTTATCTTAAGACTCAAGATAAGGCTTGAAAAGGAGGAGACATGAAAATTCTTTTCCGTCTGGCGCTCGTTTTCTTGGTCCTCGCCATCGGCTCCGGCGCCCCTCTCGTTTTGGGAGGGAATCCGTCCGCGGCCCAGTCGACGGGAAAAACGGACGACTTCGTCCTTTCGTTTGCCAAAGTTTTTCTCTCCCCCGCGAAAGGGATCGAGGTCGAAGAAAAAAAGAATCTTGTCCGCGAGACCCAGGTTTCGCATGGCGATTTCAACGCCCCGGATAAAGTCACGGGGAAATGCGTCCTGGAGTATACGTGGAGCGATCCGCCGGGCCGGTTTTCGTCCAAATCCCTGGATAAAATTCTGGCTACGTCCTCGATCGCCGCCAAGGAAACCAGCGGAGAATGGGCCGTCCGGCCCGAGCAGATCGGAATGAACATGTACTTCTTCAAGGCGGGAGATAAAGAACTGCTCGCTTCCGTCGTGGCCGGCAAGCTGGCCGATGTCTCGCCTTATAAAATGCTCGAGCTGAAGATCATGTCCTTGTTGCCCGATCAATACCCGCGGATCGAGGAAATAGTGACGGAAAAAAACCAGGCTAAATGGCTGCCGTTCCGGCGATCATGGAAAGGGCAGATGATGTTATTTACTCCCCGCGATTACCCCCGTGCCGCCCTGATCGTGAAGCTGAAGGGGCTATACGTGGACGGCTATGCCTGTTATGTTTACGAATACGATCCTCAGGGGACCAAGTCGCCCATCCGGAAATAAAGAGCCTCCCCCGGAGGGGATCCTCCCGGAAAACCAGCATGCACCCGGCTTGGGCGGAGGTATATTGATTCTCCCTATCTATAAAGGAAGGAGATGGACATGTCCGCCGGCCTTGGCCGCATCGAAAACAAAATCGTCTATGCGGGGGAGACGCCGCGCGTCCTGGGCGCGTTCCGTCGACCCATCTTCCAGTCGGCCATGGACGAAACGGCCGGGCGCTTTCTTTACCCCCGGCGACGGCGGGCTTCTCTGGATAGGCGGAGCCGGGTGGAAGGCGATCTCCGGGATCGATGGATCATCCGCGCTTCGCGGCGAGGACCAGCAATCTCCAGGCGTCCGGCGTCAAGGGATCGTTGCGGCTGAAGGCGGCCAGCTTTGCGGCGTGGATGGCCACGTCCCGGAATCCCAGGGCCTCGAGCCACCAGCGGATCTCGGAAGGGGCGAAATGCCGCTCGTCGCAGGCCAGGACCTTCTTGATGCCTCGGAAATCCAACGCGGGAATAAAACCTTTCTTCCTTACCCCTTTGATTGGCCGGAGGTTTAACGATGCTGGAGACAGTCTTTCAGAGTGTTCTAGCGAATCGCCTCTCGGACCTCATAGCCGGTAATGATGACAGGTGTTTCCGGGTTGCTCTCTTTCATATCGGGCAGATGTTTCTTACCCGGACAACTGTGTTATATGAGGCCATCCGGCAGTCCAGGGATTCTTAAGCGACGTCGTTTGCGAGCCGTCGACGACCTGACCGGCCATATGGACACGACGAGTTGTCTCATTTTCCTTATAGCCGTCAACGGCTGTTGACTCTCTGAACGAAAGAGACTGGCTCTTCCGCGGCATCTTCCAGGCGGATAGGGGCAGAGAGTGTGCTTTGTGCGATCTGGTCTGTTTCTTGATGAAGAGCTCCTGCTGTGGCAGGAGTTTATCGTCCCCGACATCCGGAGCATACTGTCCTTTACCGAGTGTTGTTCCATTATTTCGAGAGATTCCTGGCCGAGTATGAGAGCCGCTTCGAAAGAGAGTACGGCTTCCTCCGACCCATCATCAAAGAAGTCATGGAGCGCTACGTCGATTGCGGCAACCCTCGCTGCCGGTTTGCCCGCATTCGCTGTCCGAACTGTGGCGAGGAGCGGCTCCTAACGAAGCTGGACCCTGAAAAGTTCATTCGTGTGAACCGGGCCTTCATCATCAATTTCGAAAACATCGCCTCTATTCACCGCTGGTTCGGGGGCGTCTGTTGCTAAAAATAAAAAATGGCGGGGATATCATTGTCAGCACGAAATACTTGAAGAAATTTAAAGATAAAATCCATTTGCCCTGATCCCTGGCGAAAATATATTGGGTTTGGGGAGCCTACGCCTATTCTTCTTCCGGCTTGACCCGGCCTTCTTTGACCGCTTCGGCGATGATCTTCTGCTGGATGTGCGACGGCGCTTCCTCGTAATGGGAAAATTCCATCAGGAACGAGCCTCGGCCGCCCGTGATCGACGTCAGCGTCGGCTCGAAATCGAGCATTTCGGACATAGGGACGACCGCCTTGAGGATGCGCATGCTGCCTTTCTGCTCCATGCCCTGGACCTTGCCCCGGCGGCCGTTGAGGTTGCCCATGATATCGCCCATGTAGGCATCGGGCGTGTAGATTTCGACGTTCATGATCGGCTCCAGGATGGTCGGCCGGGCCTCTTTCATGGCCTTTTTGAAGGCCTTCGAGGCCGCGATCTTGAAGGCGATATCGGAAGAGTCGACTTCATGGTAGGAACCGTCGTAGAGGATGACCTTGAAATCGACTGCCGGATAGCCGGCCAGAACGCCTTTTTTCCGCGCGTCTTCCAGTCCCTTGAGAATTGAGGGAATGTAGTTCTTGGGAATCGATCCGCCGAAGATCTTGTCCTCGAATTCGAAGTCCTTGCCGCGCGCGAGCGGCTCCATCTTGATCCAAACGTCGCCGTACTGGCCGCGGCCACCCGTTTGTTTTTTGTGCTTGCCCTGGACGTCTGCTTTCCCTTTGATCGTTTCCTTGTAGGAGACCTTGGGCGGCTTAAGCTCGACTTCGACATTGTAACGTTTTTTGAGCTTTTCCGTGATGATCCGGACATGGAGCTCGCCGTTGCCCGAGATGATGAGCTGGGCGGTATCCGGATCGCGCTCAAAGCGGACCGTCGGGTCCTCCTCTATGATCCTGTGGGAAGCCTGGGAAATCCGGTCTTCGTCGGCCCGGCTTTTGGGCTCGATGGCAAACGAGATCGACGGCTCGGGGAACTTGATCGTCGGAATCTCGATGCCGCTGTTTTTGGCGCAAAGCGTATCGCCGGTCGTTGTCGCTTTCAATTTCGCCGTGGCGACCAGATCCCCCACTTTGGCCTGGCCCGCCGGCGTCTGCTCTTTGCCTTGAAGAAAGAAGAGGCCGCTCAGCTTTTCGTCTGTGTCTTTGTTGGTGTTGGTGACGGTTGCGTCCGGATTCACTTTGCCCGAAAAAATCCGGAGCAGGGAAATACGGCCCGTGTAGGGATCGGAAATCGTCTTGAAGACAAGCGCGGCAAAGGGACTGTCGGCGCTCGGCTTAAGAGCCTCCTCTTGGCCGTTGATCTTGACCTTGACGTCACCTTTATCCAAAGGTGAAGGGATGAAGTTGATGATGCCGTCCAGGACGGGCTGGCCGCCGATGTTGAGCAGCGCCGATGCGGCGAATACGGGAAAGAGTTCGTGGTTCAGGACGGCCTTCTTCAGCCCGTCCCGAATCTCTTCATCCGACAGCACGCCCTTGTCGAGGTATTTTTCCATCAATTTCTCATCGTTTTCAGCGATCATTTCAACGAGTTCTTTATGGCCTTTTTCCGCTTCGACCTTGAGCTCGGCGGGAACCGCTTCTTCCTTGAATTTCCCGCTTTCATCCTTTTCGAAGAGGCAGGCTTTTTGGCGGATGACATCGATCAGGCCGCGGAAGTTCTTTTCTTCTCCGATTGGAATCTGAACGGGGACGGCTTGCCTCCCGAAGAACTGCTGGACCGATTCGAGCGTCCGGCCAAAATTGGCGTTTTCCCTGTCCAGCTTGTTGATGATGATGATTCGGGGGAGTTGGTATTCTTCCAGCATCTCCCAGACTTTTTCCGTGCCGACTTCGACGCCGGCCACTCCGCAGACAACGACCGCGGCCGCATCCACGGCCCGCAGGCTGGCTTTGGTGTCCCACAGGAAATTGCTGTATCCGGGAGTGTCGACGATGTTGATTTTATGGTCCTTCCATTCGACGAAGCACAACGCCGAGCTGATCGAGATTTTCCGATCGATTTCTTCCGGTTCATAGTCCGTGACGGTATTGCCCTTATCCACTTTCGTCAGACGAGTTGTCGCCTCGGCGTCGAAAAGGAACGCCGCGGCGAGCGAAGTTTTTCCGGATGAGCCATGCCCGATGAGCGCGATGTTTCGGATTTTATCAGCCGCGTAATCCTTCATGGCGGATATATTACACTAAAATCAGGCCATTTCTCAAGGCAAAAAATGAGTTATTCTACTGAAGAAAGGATCGATTGGAGTTCCGCTGGCAAAGGGGAGATGAATTCCAGCCGATCGCCGCTTACGGGATGGCGGAAGCCGAGGCGCTGGGCATGGAGAAAAAGCCGGGGGAATTTATATTTCGGTTTGCGGCTTGCTCCATAGCGCCTGTCCCCGGCCAAGGGATGCCCGGCCGCGGACAAATGGACACGGATCTGATGCGTCCGGCCCGTCAGCGGCCGGATTTCCAGCAGGCTGAAATCTTTGTATTCCTTCTGTAGACGATACTCCGTGATCGCCACTCTCGGCTTATTGGTTTTAATGGACATCCGCTGGCCGTGTTTGACATGCCGGCCGATCGGCCAGTCGAAGTGGCCGTCCGGCATCGGCATTTTTCCCAAGACTAAAGCCAAATAAACTTTTTTTACTTCCCTGTCCTTGAACTGGCGCTTCAATTCGACATAAGCTTCCGGCCGCCGGGCGACAACCATCACTCCGGATGTCTCTTTGTCCAGCCGGTGGACAATCCCCGGCCTGTCCGCTTCTCCGACATCGCGGACTTCGGGAAAATGATAAAGCAAGGCATTGACCAGCGTGCCTTTCCGCGCGCCGGCGCCGGGATGGACGATCATGCCGGCCGGCTTATTGACGACGGCCAGGAAGGCGTCGCTGTAGATAATATCGAGAGGAATTTCTTCCGGAACAATCCCGCTTGGCTCGAGGATTTCCAGGCTGACTTCGACGCGGTCCCCTTCTTTTAATTTGTAGCTGGGTTTTTTAAATGCGCCATTCACCGTGACCTGTTTTTTATCGATGAACCGTTGAAACTGGGAGCGCTTATAGTCCTGAATTCTCCGGGATAAAAAAACATCCAGCCGTTCGTCCGGACCGAACCCCCGCGCGATCAGGAATTCTCTCTTAAGCACGGGAGCGCTTCTTAAAAATCCTGTAGAGCAGGAGTCCGGCCAAGAAGCCCAGGACGCAGAAAAGCTGCGGATAAGAAAAGCTCAGAAATGGGGACGAGCCCCTGAAAAGGAACGCTCTGTCCGGGTGGTCGCCCCGGAAAAACTCCGTGAAGTAGCGGATGATGGAATAATTGATGATGTATACGGGAAAAACCTGGCCGTCAAAGGTCTTTTTTCTCAAGACGAAATACAAAACAATAAAATTCAAAAAATTGAGAACCGCTTCGTATAATTGCACCGGGTGGAGCGCTGTATTCAAGGGAATCCCCGTCAGATCGTGGGCATATGGGCTATGAAACGTAGCGCCCCAGGACGCGGCGCATTCACGGCCGTAGCAGCAGCCGGCCATGAAACAGCCGATCCGGCCGAATCCGTGGCCGAGTGCCAGCGCCGGGGCCGCGATGTCGGCGACTTTCCAGGTCGGAATGCGGCGCCTGTGAAAATACCAGAGGGCGAAGACGACGCCGAAGGCCAGTCCGCCCTGGAAAACGCCGCCCGAGCGCGCGATCCAGAAAAGCTCCTTAGGACTGCTGATGTACCGTTTAAAATCGCCGGCCAGCAAAACCAGCTTGGCGCCGACGAGGGAGATGATCATGATATAAAAGGCCGCGTCCAGAAGTTTGGATGCATCAAGGCTCTGCTTTTTAGCCTGCCTGTAGAGGAACCAGAGGGCGAATCCAACTCCGAGCGCCATGAGAAAGCCGTATGAATGAATAGTGATCGGTCCGAGTTTTATCAGAATGGGATGCATCAATGTCTCCTTGTCAAATAGACCAGCACGAGCATGAACGCCCCGATCGAGATGCACGAGTCGGCCGCGTTGAAAGTCGGCCAGTAAGCACGCTTGACATGAAATTCCAGAAAATCGATGACGTAGCCGCGGAAGATCCGGTCGATGAAATTTCCGAGCGCGCCGGCCAGGATCAAAGACAGCGTGACTTTCATCCATTTTTTCTCGGCCGGCGCTTTGAAGAAATAATAAATGACCATTCCCAAGGCTATGAGCGAGGCCGTCATCAAGAGAATGGAAATCCATCTTCCCCCGATTTGGGAGAACATGCCGAAAATCGCGCCCTTGTTATGGATGTGGGACAGGTTGAAAAATCCGGGAATGACCTTGACCGTGCCGTAGAAGGGAATGGTTTTGGCGATGATGAACTTTGAAGCCTGGTCGATTCCGATCAGAACGACGATCAGCAGAAAATAGGGCGTATTCCGCTTCATGGTCTCATGTCTTTGACGACATCGTCGCAGCGCTTGCAGAAATCCGGATGGACCGCGCTCGTCCCGACGTAGGTCGAATAGTTCCAGCATCTCTGGCATTTCTTGCCCGGGGCCTTAGCCACGGCGATTTCGAGCTCCCCATCGGACGCCGTTTCCACGACGACATCGGAAACGATGAACAGGCCGCACAGCTCCGTAGAATATTTCTTTACAAGAGACGCGAGCGGCGCCGGGACCTTCAGCCGGACCTGCGCTTCGAGCGAATTCCCGATGAGCTTTTGCTCACGCCCTCTTTCCAGCTCTTTCAGGACATTTTCTCTTAAACCGACCAATCCTTCCCAGTCTTTTTGACCTTTGGCCTCCAACCTCCGTTCTTTAAAGGCCGGGAAACGCTCAAGATGAATGGATTCCTCTTTTCCCCTGTAAGCGGGCAGGGCATCCCACGCTTCTTCCGCCGTGAAGGGCAGGATCGGCGCCATCAGAATCAGCGTGTCCCTCAGGATGCGGAAAAGAACGGTCTGCGCCGACCGGCGGAGCTTCGATGTCTTACCCGAGCAATAGACCCGATCCTTGATAATGTCGAGGTAAAAAGCGCTGAGGTCCACGGTGAAGAAGTTGTAAATCGCGTGAAAGACCGTGTGATATTCGTAGTCGTCGTAGCCCTTGAGGATTTTTTGACCGACTTCGGCGTTTTTATCCAGGGCCCATTTGTCGAGTGCTTCCAGGTCGGCGGCCGGCACCGTATCTTTGTCGGGCGAAAAGTCATAGAGATTGCCGAGGAGGAACCGCCATGTATTCCGGATTTTGCGGTAGGCTTCGACCAGCCGCTGCAAAATTTCATCGCCGAACGGGGCGTCCTCTTTGTAATTGACCATGGCCACCCACAGCCGCAAAATCTCGGCGCCGTTTTGGGAAATGATTTCCTTGGGCTCGATGAAGTTGCCGGCGGACTTGGACATGGCTTTTCCCTTTTCGTCAAGGACGAAGCCGTGGGTGATGCAGGTCTTATAGGGCGAGCCGGCCTTCGCCGCAACGCCGATCACGAGCGAGCTGTTGAACCATCCCCGGTGCTGATCGTGGCCTTCGATATAGACATCGGACGGCCAGGGCAGGTCCGGCCGCTTGCCGAGCACGTTGTGGCTGGCGCCGGACTCGAACCAGACGTCGAGGATGTTATTTTCTTGATCAAACTGCGTCTTTCCGCATTTAGGGCATTTCGTGCCGGCGGGCAGAAGTTCACCGGTCTTTTTGATAAACCAGGCGTTCGAGCCTTCTTGGCCGAAAATATCGGCCACGTGACGCGTGATTTTTTCATCGGCCACGATTTCACCGCAGCCCTTGCAAGTGAAAGCCGGGATGGGAACTCCCCAAGCGCGCTGCCGCGAAATGCACCAGTCGGGCCGGTTGGCCATCATATCGGAGATTCTTTCCTCACCCCACGAGGGAATCCAGCGGACGTGCTTGATCTCCGCGAGCGCCCTATTCCGCAAGTCGGCCTTGTCCATGGAGATGAACCACTGGGCCGTGGCCCGGAAGATGACCGGTTTTTTGCAGCGCCAGCAGTGAGGATAGGAATGCGTGATTTCGCTCTCGTGGAGCAGCGTCCCGTCCTTGAGCATATCTTCGTTGATGATTTTATTGGCCTTGAAAACATTCAGGCCGGCGTATTTTTCGACGTCGGGAGTGAATTTGCCTTCCTCGTCCACCGGAGTGTAGATATCCAGGCCGTAGGCGATGCCGGTGAGATAGTCCTCATGGCCGTGGCCGGGCGCAGTGTGGACGCAGCCGGTGCCGTCGTCGAACGTGACGTAATCGGCGAGGACGAAGACCGAATCGCGGTCGATCCAGGGATGCCGGGATTTCAGCCCTTCCAGGTCTTTGCCCATGATCGTCGCTAGGATTTTGGGATCACTCATCCCGAGAATCTCGGCCACGACCGCCACCAGCCGCTTGGCGACGATATAAGCTTCATGGCCGCCTGCTTGGAAGACCGCATATTCAAACTCGGGATGAAAGGCGATGGCTAGGTTGGCGGGAAGCGTCCAGGGGGTCGTCGTCCAAATGAGGACGGAGATTTTTTTATTTTTAAGCGCCGGATGTTTTGACGCCAAATCGGAGGCAAGAGGAAATTTCACGTAAATTGACGGCGACCTTTTGTCTTTATAAATGATCTCGGCTTCAGCCAACGCCGTCTTGCAGGCGGCGCACCAGTGGACGGGCCTCTTCCCCTTAAACACATTCCCGGAGGCGAAGAAAGCGGCCAGATGCCGCAGCACTTCGGCTTCGTATTCGGGATCCATCGTCAAGTACGGCCTATCCCATTCGCCGAAAACGCCGAGCCGGATGAATTCATGGCGCTGGATATCGATGTATTTCAGGGCGTAGTTTTTGCATTCGTCGCGGATTTGGATGACGGACATCGCGCTTTTTTTCTCGCCCAAAAGCTTGTCCACCTGGATCTCGATCGGCAGGCCGTGGCAATCCCAGCCGGGGAGATAGGGCGAAAGCCGGCCCTGCATCGTCCGCGATTTGACGATGAAGTCCTTGAGGATTTTATTCATGGCCGTGCCGAGATGGATGTTCCCGTTGGCGTAGGGCGGGCCGTCATGGAGAACAAAGGTCGGATCGTTTTTCCGCTTGGCCAGGATTTTTCCATAGAGCCCGATGTCCTTCCACTTCTTGAGAATCTCGGGTTCTCTCTGGACGAGCTTGGCCTTCATCGAAAAGGCGGTCCGGGGCAGGTTGAGCGTGTCTTTCACGTCAAATGCGTTGGCCATGGTAAACTCCAAAACCGTAAAGATCCGAGTCCAGATACGGTCTGTCAACCCGAATTTGGCAAATGCTTATTTTAAAACAATTTATTTTATACTTAACTCCCAAAAAGTCAAATTGCTCGGGGTTGTCCCAATTTGATAGAAAAAAGCGGATGGGTCCTGCCGCGGCTCTTCCCCTCCCGTCCTCACCTCCTTAGCCGAAGACGCGGACATTTTCTGGTCCCCCTTGATTTCCAAGGGGGAAAAGAGGGATTAATATTAATGACTCAAAGTCTGAAAACGCGTCTTCGGAATTACTTAGGTGGGGCCCTCTCCGCACTTTGGAGGGGAAGACCCCTTCCAACGTTCGCTTCGCTCCCTGCCTCCCCTTCTCGGATTGGGATCCTGCGACCAAAGGGGCATGCCCCCTTGGAACCCCCGCCGATCGTATCGTCCGCTCGGCGCGGGCGGGAGGGGAGCCCCTTCGCCGCGTCACCCATCCGCTGCTTTCCATGAAAAAATTTACCCTGCGCGCTCTGCTGCGGAAGGCTTTCTCCGGGACTTACCCCCTCGCCCAGCTTAATTTTTTCTGCGTTGTCTATATACGGTTTTTCGTTATGCAGTCCGAGCTTAATGAGAAAATGTTTCTCCAATTGACTTTTTAGGTCAGTCTTTTAAACTAATATCAACGCATTAATAAAAGTGACACCCCGTTCGGGCGGCGCTTAGGCCATCCTCAAGCCCCCGTAGCGGAGGGGGGCCCCGTCGGCTTTTCCGAGGGGGGGAACCGACGGGACTGGGTCCTCGGGGTTCGGGGGCTACGGACGGCCTAAGCGCCGCCTCCAGGTTGTCACCTTATTTATTGCGTTCATATTAGAAGTTTATAGAGGCAGAGAAAGGAGCGCGCATGAAAAAAGCCGGGAGTGTCATCCTTTTCATTTTATTTATCGCCGTATCAGGATTCGCCGGAGTTTCGTTTAAACTCATGGGTGGGATGAGCTATCTCCTTGAAAATGATTACAATAAAGGCGTCCAGGGAACTTATGATTATTATCAAGCAAATTTTAACGATATCACGGGCAAATACGGACCGCTTCGGACAGGTATGTATTTCGGAGGCGAAATTATCGTACCCATCGGTCAGCGGCTGAGCGTCGGCCTCGGCGTCGGCTATTTCCAAGCTTCCCAGCAAAGCGATTTCGGCTACACGTGGTTGTCAATCACGGCCACGGAAATCCATGAACCCAAGATCAGAGTCATTCCCCTGGCGCTTAATCTTCATTGCATCGTCCCCTTGGGACGAGATTTATGCGTTGACCTCTACGCCGGCCCAGGGTATTTTCTGATGACATTCGACGATCAATCCTCGCTCAAGACAAATTTCTTTTCTTATGAACAGTCCCAGACTTTCCATTCCCGTAAAAGCACGTGGGGCGGTCAGGCCGGAATCGGTTTTGAGTGGGCATTCACTTCTTTTTTGTCGCTCATTTTGAATGTTGAAGGCAGATACGCGATAGCCGCCGATATCAAGGGAGACTGGAAAAAGCGGGAAAGTTGGTTCCTCGGAACCGCGCAGGAAGAAGCGAGCGACGCGTTCTTCTGGTATTACGAACAGTCGGAGGCAGGCCGTTCGTATCCGCAGATCGGCTTCGCCAAAAACCAACCTTCGAATTCTTCTTATTTCAACATCCGCAGGGGCGAGATCAACCTCAGCGGGATTTCACTAGTGGCCGGGATCAAGATAACGTTTTAATTTCAGTCTTGGCGATAGTGCGCGCCGCAGCTCACGGGATTGGCCAGTGCGGCGTGGGTGATCATCTGAGCGACTTGTATTCCCTGTTTGAGCCCGACGATTTTGATGTCCATGGCGGCTTCTCTATAGAACTTTTCGATCCGATGCCGGAGATAATCGAGGTCGGCCTTGGCCCGCTCAAGCCTTTTAGTCGTGCGGATGATCCCCGCATAATTCCACATGGTGGATCGTATTGTCAGCCAGTCCTGATTGATGAGGGCCGGGTCGGTTGCCTCCTCTCGTTCCGGATAATGCCAATCATGAATCTCCGATTTTTTGTAGGGGAAAGCCGCGTCAAAATGGCCGGAAATATATCTGGCGGCCAGGGTTCCCCAAACCAACCCTTCCAGCAACGAAGTCGAAGCCAAACGGTTGGCGCCGTGTACGCCGGTGCAGGAAACTTCTCCAACCGCGTAAAGTCCTTGGAGAGAAGTTTTGCCCCGGCTGTCGACAAGCACGCCGCCGCAACAATAATGCGCCGCCGGCACGACAGGAATCGGCTCTTTGGTGATGTCGAGGCCATAGTGCAGGCATGTCCTGTAAATATTGGGAAACCGCGCCTTGATGTCCACCTTCGTGTAGGAGGCCAGGTCGAGGAGGACATAGCTCGAATTGCTGTCGATCATTTCTTCGTAAATCGCCCGCGTCACCTCATCGCGCGGCGCCAGGTCCTTCTTTTCGCTATATTTTTCCATAAACGTTTGCCCTTGGCGCGTCTTTAGCTTCGCCCCTTCTCCCCGAACGGTTTCGGAAATGAGAAAACTGTCCGCATCCCGGTGAAAAAGGGACGTCGGGTGGAACTGGATATATTCCATGTTGACGATCCGCGCCCCGGCTCTGTGGGCCATAGCGTAGCCGGAACCGATGGCTTCCCGCGGATTCGATGTGTTCAAATAAACCGCGCCGCAGCCTCCCGTCGCCAGGACAGTATCTCTGGCGAAAAAAGTCTTGACTACGCTTGTCGCGTTGTCGAGCACATAAGCCCCGATGCATCGGGGTTCCCTGTAATACGAAATCGGATCTTTCGAATGGTGCGGCACCGTCAGCAAGTCGACGGCCGTGTGGTCGGTCATCAGGGCGACATTGGGGTATTTTTTTAGCGCTTCGATGAATTTTTCCTCGATCGTTTTTCCGGTCGTGTCCTTTATATGCAGAATGCGGCGCCGGGAGTGTCCGGCTTCCTGGGCGTAATCCAGACGGTCCGGAGAACTTCGGGTGAAGGGAATGCCCAGCTCTTCGATTAAAATTTTATCGACGAGCGGCTTGCTTTCCCGGACGAGAAGATCGACGGCGTCGGGATCGTTGATGCCGTCTCCCGCTTTGATGATGTCGTCTTTCAAAAGCTCCGGAGCATCGTCGGGACCGAGAGAGATGATTCCGCCCTGGGCGTAAAAAGTGTTCGACTCCTCGAGTCGGGAGTTCTTGGTGATGACGATGACCTGAAGCCCTTTTTTGGCGGCTTCGAGAGCCGCGCTCGCTCCCGCGATCCCGCAGCCGATCACCAGAACATCCGTGGTGATGCGACTTCGGTCTTTCATTTTGCTTTCCTCACCGGGATTTTCATTTCGGCTCCGTTAATAGGGCTGGGCGATTCGCCCAAAAATTCCAGGCTTAAATCCGGCGACGCATACGAATGGGTCAGCTTTCCCACGGAAATATAATCGACGCCCAGGAGGGCGATCTTGCGGACATTTTTCAGGCTGACATTGCCCGAGACTTCGATGGGCACGCGGCCGCCGGCCCAATCGACGATCTTTTTTATTTTAGCCAGCGGCATATTGTCGAGCATGATCCGATCCGCCCCGCTCTGCGCGGCGGTTTTTGCCTGGACGAAGTCCGTCACTTCGACCTCGACGAGAAACCGGCGCCCGAACTTTTTTCTGACGCGTCGGACGGCCTCCGCGATATCGCCGACGAGCTTGAGGTGATTGTCCTTGATCAAAACCATCGAGGAAAGGTTCAAGCGGTGGTTCTCACCCCCGCCCATCCTCACGGCGTGCTTTTCGAGGGTCCTGAGCCCGGGCGTGGTCTTGCGCGTATCGAGGATTTTGGCTTTCGTCCCGGCGACGGCATCCACGAATTTCCGCGTTGTGGTCGCGATTCCGGACAGCCTTTGAAGAAAGTTGAGCGCCGTCCGCTCGCCTTTGAGCAGCACGATCGATCTTCCCTCAATTTCGGCGAGGATATCGCCTGGACGGAATGTTTGACCGTCCTGAAAATATCTATTGAACGATGTCCAAGGATCGAGCTTTCGAAAAATCCGGCGGGCGATGTCGATACCGGCCAGCACGCCTTCGTCCTTGGCCAATAATACGGCCCGGGAAAGTGATTTCGGGGGGATGATGCTTTCGGACGTAACGTCACCCTTGGGCATATCTTCTTTGAGCGCCGCGCTAATGACGGCCTCGATTTCTTTGGCGATCATTACGAAAAATTATAGCATATTTTGCCATTCGGCGCGTGCTACGAATTTTACCGGTGACAGACACGTGACAGGCAGGTGTGGGGCGGCGAATTTTTGGTGCCTGGCTGCGAATTTGACATGCGCGAAAAAAGAATGCGAAGATACTGGGCGTGTCAAAGAAAAGAACCGTCTATATCGGCCTATCCATCACTCTCTCCGTTGTTCTGATCGCCTATCTTTTCTCGCAAATTAAAGCCCATGATCTGGCGCAAACTCTCGGGCATCTCTATTGGCCCGCTTTATTTATCTATATCGGGATCAGTCTAATCTCAGCCTGGCTCCGCGCCTGGCGGTATAAATGGCTCCTCCGGCCTCAGGCCATAAGCTGGCGCGATATGTTTCTTGTCACCTTCATCCGCAACGCCTTCGACGACCTGCTGCCGGCGCGAATCGGCTCTCTCTCTTATATCTATGTCCTGAATAAGCGGCTGGATTTTTCATTTGAGAGCGCGGCTTCGACATTCGTCGTGGCCTTTGTCCTCGATTTTCTCACGCTCAGCCCATTCTTAGTCCTGGCTGTTTTGGCCGTGGGCTTCGGAACGGCGACGATTCCGATTCCAGCGCTCCTCGCTTTCGCCCTCGGTTTCTTCCTGCTCATCTTTGTCGTGCTCTGGAAGATCGTGCCGGTTTCCCGGTTCTTCCTGAAAATTTATCAAGCTCTTCTGAAAATCCTTAAGGCGGATCAAAAAATTAAAGCGCGCGTCTCCGTCGATAAGCTCCAAGCGACTATCGAAAGCCTCCGGGAATTCCAAAAAAGAAGAATTTACGCGCCGCTCTATCTTCTGTCGCTTGTCATCCGGCTGGGAAAATATATTTCGCTCTATGTTCTGCTCTTCGCTCTTCTGCGCAGCCACGGCTTCGGGCTTCAGGACATCAGCTTCTGGAAAACCATTCTGGGGATCACGGGAGCTGAGCTGACCTCCGCCCTGCCCGTTAAGGGAATCGCCGACTTCGGCACCTGGGAATCCGCATGGGCTTTGGCTTTCCAGCTCATGCGTTTCGACGCGAAATTGGCCATTCTGTCCGGCATCGGCATCCATCTCATCACCAATCTCTTTGAATATGGGCTCGGCTTTCTGAGCGTCCTTATTTTAGCGGTCCCCTTTCTCCAGAAAGCGCGTTCCGTCCGTTCCCCATCAAAAAAATCTCATTAAGGTTGCCTTCATGTCTTATTTGTGCAAAAATTTGTATCCTTGATTTTTGAAGATTGAAATGAAAAATGCTCATCGCATCCAACGGGTCCCCTTCGAGGACCATTTTCATTTATCGAAGGAGGATCTTATCAGGATTCTCGGCCTAGCCCTGTCGAGCGGCGGAAATTTCGCCGAGATATTCCTGGAATACCGAGCCTACAATTTTGTGATGATGGAAGAGGACATCATCAAGGAGACCGCCGAAAGCATCAGCTTGGGCCTGGGCATCCGAGTCGTGATCGGCGAAAAAACCGGCTACGGCTACACGAATGGCTTATCCTTTGAAAAAATCAAAAGGGCGGCGCTTTCCGCGGCGGCCATCGTCTCATCGCCCACTGCGGTCCGGGCCATCGATTTGAGGCGAATGCCGATCGCGCACAATTATTATCGCGCCGGCGAAGTCCCGCACCGGGCGCCTCTTGAAACAAAAATCGACCTGGTGAAAAATACTTACTCCGCTTGCCAAAACTTCAATCCTTCCGTCAAAAAAGTCAGAGCCGCTATTCAAGACCAGATCCAATTTGTGACTATCGCCAATTCGGAAGGACTCCTTATTTCCGATGCTCGGCCGCTCATCAAGCTCACTTGCGTGGCCATCGCCGAAAAAGGCGGCCAGCGGGAGTTCGGCTTTTCGGGCGGAGGCGGAAGAGTCGGGATGGAATATTTCGAGTCCGATTTGACTCCCGAGAAAATCGGAAAAGAGGCCGCCCGCGAAGCCGTGGGCCTTCTCGAAGCCAGGAACGCGCCGGCCGGCGAAATGCCCGTCGTGCTCTCGCCGGGACATGCCGGCGTCCTCATCCATGAAGCCGTCGGCCATCTTCTCGAAGCCGACTTCAACCGGAAAAAAACATCGATTTTTTGGGACAAGATCGGAACAAAGGTCGGTTCGCCCCATGTCACGATTTATGACGATCCGACGATTCCCGCCTTCCGCGGCTCCTACAACATCGATGACGAAGGAACGCCGCCCCGAAAAACACTCCTCATCGAAAGAGGCGTCATCAAAGGCCTGCTCCAGGACAAGCTGTCCGCCGGGCTGATGAAAATGCCCTTGACCGGACACGGCCGCCGCCAGGATTACACCGACATTCCCATTCCCCGAATGGCGAATACGTATATCGAGAAGGGCGAATACGACCCGGGAGAAATCATCCAATCCGTCAAGAAAGGCTTCTACGCGGACAAATTCCAGGGCGGCCAAGTCGAAGATTCGGGAAAATTCACGTTCTCCGTCAGCTCGGGCTTCTTGATCGAAAACGGCAAGCTCACAGTACCGGTCAAGCAGGCTACGCTCATTGGATCGAATATCGATATCCTCAACAAAATCGAGATGGTCGGCCGCGATTTAAAGTTCAGCCTGCAGACGGGAACCTGCAGCAAGGAAGGACAGGATGTCCCGGTCACGGACGGTTGCCCGACGCTTAAGATCTCAAAGATGACGGTCGGAGGGCTCCAGTGAAAAAATGGCCCGCGCAGGACAAGCTTCTCGCGGCGGCCGAAAAGCTGGTCCGCTTCGGAAAATCGTGCGGCGCGGATGAAATCGAAGTTGGCATCGGCGACGGCAACGAATTCAGCGTCGACGTCCGGCTGGGCGAGATCGAAAATCTTGTCGAAGCCGGCTCCCGATCCATGGGCGTGCGGGTCATTAAAGATAAAAAAACGGCTTTCGCGACGTCGTCCGATCTCGATCTAGAAACGCTCCGCCAGCTCATCCAAAACGCCGTCAAGCGCGTCGAGCTCTCTAGCGCCGACGAATACGCCGGCCTTCCCGCGTTGTCGTCTCTTAGAGTGGATCCGGCAAGCCTCAAGCTTTACGACCCAGAAATTTCAGCTCTAGATTCCAAAACAAAAATCCGACTCGCTCTGGAAACTGAACGAATCGCCCTCGCGGACAAGAGAATCACAAATTCGCACGGCGCGAGCTTCATTACGAATGAGGGGATGTCCGTGCTCGCCAGTTCCAACGGCTTTCTCGGCGCTTATCAAAAAACTTATTGCAGCCTGAGCGTCGGCCTTCAAGCCGGCGGGACAAACGACCTCGTGGAAGACTTCTGGTTTTCATCGCAGACCCATTTCAAGGACCTGGAAACACCGGACGAGATCGCCAAGTCGGCAATCAGACGAACGGTCCGACAGCTCCGGCCGCGGAAAATCAAAACTCAAAAGCTTCCCGTGATTTTTGAGCCGATGATGACCTCCGGTCTCATGGGCTTTCTGTTTGCCTGTGCGTCCGGCCCGGCGATCTACCAAAAGGCCTCGTTCCTTGTCGATAAACTCGGTCAACGGATTGCCAATAACAAAATCACGGTCCTCGACGATGGCCTCATGCCCGGCCGGCTGGGCACAAGCCCGTTCGATTCCGAGGGCGTCCCATCCCAGCGGACTGTGGTCTTCGAAAAAGGCGTCTTGAAGAATTATCTGTGCAACACATACGCCGCCCGGAAGCTAAAATTAAGATCGACGGGAAACGCCGACGGCAACGGCGTCAGCCCGAATAATTTCTATCTCGAACCCGGCCCTCACTCGCCGGACGAAATCATCCGCTCCTGTAAAAAAGGACTGCTTGTGATACGAACGCTGGGACACGGCCTCAATCCCGTGACCGGAGATATTTCACGGGGCGCCTTTGGATTATGGATCGAAAAGGGAGAAATCGCTTATCCGGTTTCCGAGATCACGATATCCGGAAATATGGGCGAGATTCTTAAGAACATCGAGATGGTGGGAAACGATCTTGAATTCCGGGTATCGATCTGCGGCCCGACGCTTAAAGTTGCGGAAATGCAGATCGCCGGTTCGTAGGATTTTAAAACTTGTTAAAATGGATGACCGTTTCCAGCTTCCGTTTGGGCACATGGAACGTGCCGTTAGGAGACTTCCAGTACCTGGCGGAATCCGTCAGCTCTTCAACCCGGGACTCCTCGGCGGGATAGCCGAGAGCCAAGACCGAATCGATTTTGTACTGACCGGGGATAATCAAAAGCTCCGCAACCTTGGGCCTGTCGACTGAGATCAGCCAGCAGCCGGCGATGCCTTCGCCCAGCGCCGTAAGAATCATATTCTCCATGGCCGCACCGACATCGTACTCATACATTTTTTCCCGGATCCGCGTATTCACGAGCGTTACGACATAAGCTTGGGGCTCGTGACCGGGCTCTGGATTTCCCTGAGGCGCAATATAAGCCGCCCATTTGAGGTACGAAAAAATTTCCTTTTTCAACGCGCCGTCATCGACGACGATAAACTCCAAAGGCTGGAGGTTCGCGGCCGAAGGCGCCAGCCGGCCGGCATTCACGATCTTTTCCAATAAATTTCGGGCGATGGGCCGAGGCTCAAACTGCCGGATTGTCCGCCTGGAAATGATGAGGTTATAGATGTTCATGTCTCATCCCTGGGCTAAAATCCCTTTAATTTTCTCTGCGTAATCTCGGCTTGCTTTATCCGGTGTCGCGAATTCGATTTGTTCCGGACCGCCAATGCCGAGTCCGATCTCCACGGCCCGTCCGATCTGATCCTGCTCAAAGATTTTCTTAGACATGATAGCTTGATTCGACCCCAATTCTTTAAGAATCGCCACGCCCACTGCGTCCACGGCCACCCGGTCCGTGCCTCCGACAAAAACGCCGGCCTCGACTTTTTTTCCGGAAGATGGTCCGCCATCGACGAAGACTTCCACACCGTCCATGACGATGACCTTCGGCTTATAGGCTAAATTCAGCTCGGCAATCATCTTCCGCATGTCGGTATCCCGCTTGCCGTGGAGTTCACGTCTTATGGCTTTCGGCGTCAGCCCGACGGCGAGCTTCAGGGACATCGTAAACACGCCGCCGAATTGGTGCGTTTTCAGGCAGCACGTGGAAACGAGATATTCGGCTTCAGCGGCGGCTTTGGCAATATCGAACCCATCCTTCCAGTGATTGCCCGGCGGATTGAAATGCGTCCAGCCGTCGTCGCCAAGATCTTCAAAATTGATGATGTCGAATCCCATGTCCTTCGCCAGGCCGGGGATGCCTTTATCCTCCATGACTTTTTTGGTCGGCGGAGGACCGCTGCTTTCTCCCAGCGTGATCTGTCTCGCGCCTCGCGCTTTCATTTCCTGGACTAGCTGGCGGAGCGTGTCGTTATGCGTGGAGCCGGGCGTCGGGTCGGAAGTGTTGAAATTCGGCTTGATAAAAACACTTTTTCCGCTGGGCGATGGAAATTGAAGAAGGCGCATGACCTCTTTTACTCCCCGGGCGCGGTCCTGTGTTTTCACGAGGGAGACGGTTGTTTTCCCGACCGTCTGATTTTCGGCAAAAAAATATTTCGAGAATGTCGAAAACGCTGTTAAACCTAAAGCCGAAGTTCTCAGGAATTCTCTTCGACCGATTTCGCTAATGGCGTTTTTTCTCATGAAAGCTTCCTCCTTAATTCCTATTTCTTTTATTTCCTGCCGCCGATCTTCATTTTTGGCATTCTGAACTTCCTTTTCTGGCCAGGGATTATAATTATAATTAAATAGATAGGAAATGGAAGGGCACGATAGGCAAGCATTTCTTTTTCCGCGATGATAAAAGGGGATTCTTGTTGGAGGAAGTGCTGGCTGTTTGGGTTTGGGGAAAACTAAGTTAAAGGGGGATAATAAAGAAGGGTTATCTTTAACCTTGTACAGCCAGCAAAACAAGGTTTTTTTTATTATAGCAAAATTTCGAAAACAATCAACCTTTTTTTAAAGCCTAGGCTGGTAGCCGTAAAGACATCGATAGGCGTTTCTTAATGCTTGGAACCGTAAGGACATCGATAGGTAATCGCTCAGCAGAGCGGCTCGACGATCCTTCCTTCGAAGGGGAAAGGGAACGATTTGAGGAGTTTTCCCTCGTGCTTGATGAAAACCCGGCGGTGATGAGTCGAGAGCGTGGCCACGACGTATTGCCTTTCCAGTTTTCGGC
>Ga0315282_10000142_pt1 | contig 142047 bp, 126 predicted proteins | sample YL17G07_20_MG_FD_203693 | JGI IMG/M metagenome (GOLD analysis project Ga0315282, IMG submission 203693) | Sediment microbial communities from Yellowstone Lake, YNP, Wyoming, USA - YL17G07_20 | ecosystem: Environmental > Aquatic > Freshwater > Lake > Sediment | place: USA: Wyoming | collected... | reverse complement strand
TACGTGCGGAAGAGCGCCGATTATACAAAATCGCGTTCAAATCGATTACGGCCGAAACCGGCCGTATCCTCTGTATTACGTGCATGATGGAAGACTTTTCATTTTTCTCGATTAGACACTACTGATGTTTAAAGATTTATTAAAACGACAGCTGATCGAAGATATCATGAGCTCTAAGTTTCTTATAAATATTGTCTTAATCCTCACGGCAGTTATCTTTTTTTCTCTGATATTTATCAAAAATCACCATATTCTCCTTGACGCTTATTCCAAGAGCAGAATGAATAACGAAAAGATCCTTATGGCCTTCTCCGAATCACCCAGCAGCAATCTCGGAGAGGTTGCTCTTTATTGTTTGATGGAGCCAAGAACAGAAAGGCTCATCTCAGATGCCTATGAAGAAAAGATGCCTCAGGGTTTCCTTCTGATGGCGAGGCCGTACCTCATTCAAGTTAAAAAACAAGCAGAAGAAGTCATGGATACACAGATCAGCAAGAGGGAACTGTTAAGTAGCGCATTCTCCTATTCCCCAGATCTGACATTCATAGTCCAATTCCTTTTGAGTTTCTTCGCGATTGTCTTGACCTTTAATGCTGTATCGGCGGAAAAGGAAAATGGGACCCTGCGTCTTGTCTTTTCGAACTCCTTTAAAAGCGCTCATTTTATCCTGGCGAAATATGTGAGTGCATTTATAACCATATGCCTTCCCTTGCTGCTGGGTTTAATCCTGAGCTTGATCCTGCTCGCCGCGCTCTCCATGACTCCGTTTTATTCTTCCCTAGTTTTGAATTTCCTTTCATTCTTGATCATTTCTCTTCTCTATCTCTCCATTTTCATTCTTATAGGGATACTTTGTTCGATCATAGGCCATAGCTCAAAAATGAGTCTGGTCCTTTCCCTTCTTTCCTGGATTTTTCTTGTCATCATCATTCCCAAGTCTTCAGGAATGCTATTGAGTTTAAAGCGGTTTGATGTCCCGGCAGAGGAAGAAATCAGAGAACTCCTTTTCAAAGCCATAGACGCAACGAATGCCAGGATGAATAAACAGATAGCAGAGAATTCTGTGAAGGGATTCGATGAGGATCGCAAAAAAGAGATGAAATTAAAGCTGAATTATGAAAGAGACAAATCAGCTCAAGACTTATTTGATTTTTATTTAAGAAAAAAACTATCCGCGATCAAAACGATAAGAGCGATCAATTATGTTTCCCCCGCTTCAATCTTTGAATTTTCAGCTTCTTCCATTGCAGGAACAGGATTGTCTCATTTTGAAAACTTATGGCAACAAACTAGGCAATACGGAAATGATTTCGTGTCGTTTCTCAAGGACAACATCAGTACCTTAAAAAAAGGCTCCTATTTCTATCCTAACTCCGATTCTATTTCTAATAAGCCTATAGATTTCAACGGGATCCCTAAATTTGAGGATAAAAAATTAAAACTTGGTGAACGCATGAGAGATGCTTTGCCCTATATTTACCTTTTACTCTTCTACAATTTGTTTATATTTATTTTCGTTCTTTATAAATTTCAAAAATATGATGTTCGGTAAAAAAATGAATGGACAAAAATACAGAATTTACGGCCATTCCGTGAAAAGGAGGAAACATGGCTAAACAAGTCTCGATGCTCAAGGCTGACGACCTGTCCAAGCGCTACGAAGACGGCGTCCTGGCCCTGGATCATCTGAACCTCGGGGTTCGCCCCGGCGAAGTGTATTGTCTTCTCGGGGCCAATGGCGCCGGGAAAACGACGACCATCAATCTTTTTCTGAACTTCATCCCGCCGACAACCGGCACATGTTACATCAAAGGGATCGATGTCACCAAGGACCCCCTCGAAGCCAAGAAGTACGTCTCCTTCGTCTCCGAGAACGTCATGCTCTACGGCAATTTCACGGCCCGCCAAAACCTAGAGTTCTTCGCCAAGCTGGGCGGCAAGACGAACCTGGCCAAGGAACAATACTATCAGGTCATGCGCCGGGTTTCGCTCCAGGAGAAGGCGTTCGAACAGAGGGTCAAGACTTATTCCAAAGGCATGCGACAGAAGCTTGGGATCTCGATCGCCATCATCAAGGATGCGCCGGCGGTTTTGCTGGATGAGCCGACAGCAGGATTGGACCCCAAAGCGGCGGAAGAATTTCTGGAGATTTTGGGCGAGCTAAAGAACGAGGGCAAGGCCATTCTCATGTCCACGCACGACATCTTCCGGGCCAAGGAGATCGGCGACCGGGTCGGGATCATGAAGGAAGGGCGGCTGGTCATGGAGCGGACCCGTGAAGAGCTCCAGTACGAGGACCTGGTCAAAATCTACATCGACTACATGAAGTCCGAACCCTTGACGGCTTGAGAGACGGGCAGGACCGCGAGCAGGAGATCAATCGGATGTTGAAAACCATCGTTAGAAAAGAGCTCCAGGAGAACTTATATAGCTACCGGTTCCCGCTGTTCGCGCTTATCTGTTTCCTCTTGGTTCCCCTGGGCCTCTATGTCAACAACCTCAATTATATCAAGAGCGTTCGGGACTATAACGAGCAGATGCGGCTGGCGGATGAGGCCGTGGCCTCGATCAAGATGCAGGATGTCATGGCCGGAAAGGTCTCCATCAAGGGATTCCGGCCGCCCGCGCTCCTCTCAATTTTTTCTCAGGGGTTCGAGAGCGCCCTGCCGAGGTTCTACGAGTTCACTCCGGACGGATACATGCCCGGCGAATCCTCGAGCGGAGAGGCCTCCATCCTGTCGGTCCAGGGGAAGATCGATTTCGTCTTTCTCATCCAGATGGTCCTCAGCCTGGTGGGGCTTCTCTTCGCCTCGGATGTGATCGCGGGCGAAAAGGAATCGGGAACGCTCCGGGCCATGCTTTCCAATAGCCTTCCCAGGGACACGATCCTCGTCGGCAAAATTACCGGAGGTTATCTAGCCTTGTGGTTTCCCTTCCTCATCGCGTTCGTGCTGGGCGTCGTCCTTCTTCTGGTGCGCGCGTTTCCCTTGTTTGTGGGAGATACTCAAGCGAGAGTCCTGAGTGTATTCCTGGCGGCATCGCTCTTCATGCTCATCTATTTCGCGATCGGGAGCATGATCTCGAGCAGCTCGAGCAAAACGCGCACATCCCTGATCGTGATTCTTCTCGTCTGGGTCTCGTTCCAGTTGGTCATCCCCAGAGTGAGCGATATGATCGCCGATATCATTTATCCCATCCGCACGGAGACCCAGGTCTCTTTGGAGAAGTCGCTTCTGGCCAAGTCCGTCGATACCGAGACATCGCGGGAGTTGGGCCGTCAATACGTCCTCATCTATGGGAATGAAGTTTCCTCCGGCAGAGGGGACAAAGAGACCCCCGAGGACGTGAAGTGGAATGCAGTCAAGACGGAGATCGAATCGAATGCCCGGGAGAGGAAGGCGCATCAGATCAAACAAATCGACGATGCTTACGGGCAGGAAAAACGGATACGCCAAAACATTGCCACGAACCTGTCGCTTCTCTCTCCAAGCGCGGCCTTTGCCCGCCTCCTGGCCGACGTCTGCGGAACCGGCGAGATCGCCAGACGCAAGTATGGCGAAGCGGTCAGGGACCATGCGAGAGCCCTGGACGCATCCCTCTTCAGCCGGGCCAAGCGTACGGTCATTGCGCTTCCGGGAGGCCATACTTCCCTGTCGTTCTCTATGCAGCCTATCGACGTGAAAGCCCTGCCGAAATTCACCATCGCACCGGCGTCTCTGGCGGAGGCTTTCAAGGAAGATTGGGCCAGTTTGCTTTCACTGGCCTTCTGGTTGATCGCCCCGTTCGCGGCGGCATATGTTCGATTTTTGAAATATGATGTGAGGTAACCTCTGTCGAAAGTAAAGGAGGGCGGACATGACTTGGACTATCGCCCGAAAGGAAATCATCGCCAACCTCCTCAGCTATAAATTCTTCATCGTCATCCTGCTGACGACGCTGCTCCTCTTCACCAGCTTTTTTGTCCTCTACAAGGACTATAAGGGGCGGCTGGCCGATTACGAGCTTGTCCGGGCCAAGCCCGGCGAGCCAATCGCCGTCCTGCCGCCGAACCCGCTGTCCATTTTCGCCAAGGGTCTGGACGAAGCCATGACCCGTTCCTTCGAGATCAGCCGGACCGGCATCGACGTCTTTGCCGGCCAGAAATCCGGCAACATCATTTTTGCCTTTTTCCCCACTCCCGATTTCGTCTATATCGTCAAGGTCGTCCTGTCGCTCGTCGCGCTCCTCTTTGGATTCGACCAGGTGAGCCGGGAGAAAGAGAGCGGCGTTTTGCGGCTGATGCTCTCCAATTCCGTGTCGCGGGCTAAGATCCTGACCGGGAAATGGCTGGGGAATTTCCTGAGCTTGTCTGTACCTTTTCTCCTGATGACTTTCCTCGGATTTGCCTTGATAAACCTAGACCCGGGAGTCGGCTTCCCCGTATCAAGCATAGGCAGGTTTTTCATTTTGATCCTGACGGCTCTCGTCTATATCGCCCTGTTTCTGAGCTTGGGAATTCTAGTCTCGGCGCTCACCCGAAGGGCCGCGTCTTCGCTTGTCATCCTTCTCTTAATTTGGGCAGTGACCGTCTTCGTCGTGCCCAACCTGGGCACGCTCGTGGCCAGGCAGATCGTTGATGTCCCCTCCGTCAAGGCCTTGAGCGAAAAACAAGATCAGCTCTGGACCCGGGAAGTACTCCAAATGGAGATAGAGCGGCGGGCTAAGAACGATCGGGGAACGGGAGACCTCGTTAAGAAGCATTTCGAAACCATCAACCGAGAACTGAACCAAATGGAAGAAGACTACCGGAACAAGTTCGACCGCCTGGTCCGGCTTTCCAAAAATATCAATCGGCTGTCTCCAGCGGCAAGCTTCGTCTACGCCACGACCGAGCTGGCCGGGACGGGCATCGGCGAGGAAAGCCGTCTGAAAGAGGATGTCCTCCGTTACAAGGATTCCGTGCTTTCGAATCTTGAGCGCGGCGAAAAGCAGGTTCCGGCTTTTGCCTATCGCTATCGAACCGTCGGCCAGGTCCTATCCCAGGGAGGGCTGTTTGACCTGGTCTGGCTCGTGTTTTTCAACATCCTCTTTTTCGCCATGGGCTATGTCGCCTTCGTCCGATACGATGTGAGATAAAGGAGAGGACCATGTTGGGAACGCTTATTAAAAAAGAAATTCTTAACAGCGTCTTTTCCTTCCGGTTCGTCGTGACATTCGCCCTGCTCGTCGTGGTCGTGCCCGTCACGATTTTCATCCTGACCAACGACTATGTGAAAAAGGTTGACGAATACTCCTTCCGCCAGAACGGCCTTGAGAACTACTTGAAAAATTACGCCCACTTTAACCGGATAGGTGCTGTCACATCGCCTTCTCAGCCGCCGATCCCCTTTTATTCACTCGTTCGCGGCATCTCTTCGGACGTCAACATGGACAAGTTCGACGACGACCCTCTGCCGGTCGTATTTCCTCTGCTCGACCTCATTTTCATCGTCACCATCCTTCTCAGCCTGGCCGCTCTCATATTTTCTTATGACGCCGTCTGCGGCGAAAAAGAGGACGGGACGCTGAAGCTTATGATGTCGAACTCTGTGGCGCGGTCCAAGATCATAATTGGCAAGATCATCGGAGGCACGCTGACCCTGCTCGTTCCATTTTTGGTGTCCCTGATCCTGGGCTTGTTTATCATCCTTATGAATCCCCGCGTAGCCTGGACAGGGACGGATTGGGCGACGCTAAGCCTCTTCCTATTGGGCGCGGTCATCTATATCTTTCTGTTCTTGGTCATCGGTGTTTTCATCTCGGCCAGCCACCATTCGTCTTCGGCATCGATCATGACTTCCCTCTTTGTTTGGGTCCTCCTCATCCTCGTTGTTCCCAATTTGAGCCCTTATCTGGCTTCATTGATTTCGCCCGCGCCTTCGCAGATCAAAATGGAACGCGAAATCTCTCGACTGCAAGATGTCGAGCGGGACCAGCTAGGATGGAAAATTCAGACCGAGCGCTTGGCCGAGCTCGTCAAGAAATATCCCGTTCTCGCAGAAAGATTCTCTGAGGCCGAAGCAAAAGAACGGGTCGAAAAGGACCCTGCTTTCCGGGAAGCGTATCAGGCACGGACGAAGGAAGTTCAGGCGGCCTGGGACGAGGCCAACAGAATCCAAAGTAAAAAAATTAAGGATCTTCGAGACGAATTCAACCGCAAAGTAGGTGCCCAAACAACGCTTTCGAGAGACCTATCGATGATATCTCCCCTGGCGGATTTCACCTATCTAGCGACGGATCTGACCTCTACGGGCACGATGAACCTGGGCTATTTCGGGCACCTGGGGGAGGTTTGGGGTCAGGCTTTCGCGGTCTATGAACGAAGCAAGATCGCGGCGCTCCAAAAACAGAATCCCGCCGTCGATTGGTGGAACACACCGGTGAATGTGAGCGACATGCCCCGCTTTCAATATAAAGAAGAAGCACTGGCAGCGAGAGCCAAGGAAACTTTATGGCCGTTCGCGATAATGCTGATTATGAACCTAATCGTCTTCAGCGCAGCCTATATTTCGTTCGTCAAATACGACGTCCGCTGAGAAATTTTGAGGCCAGGTACTTAATTTCTCTATTATCCTGGATTATTTATAAATCGGTATATGCCTGCGAATTCCAGGCACTTCTAAATAAAGAACCTGTCCCGATAGTTATTTCAGCTCTGACTCCGGCCGTTCTTCCATATACTGGATATAGAGCTCGGTTAGGTCCTCGCCTTCGAGTTCCCGGCGGGTTTTCATTATCACCAGCCGGCCTTTTTTCATGAAGCCCACCCGGTCCGCGATCAATTTTGCCCTAAAAATATCGTGGGTGGACATAAAGACCGATTTTCCCTGGTCCCGCATCTGGATGAGGAGATTCAAAAATTCCTGCCCCGATTTCGGGTCCAAACCTGAGGTCGGCTCGTCAAGGAGAATGTTGGGCGCATCTTTGATGACGGCGATGGCCAGGCCAAGCTTCTGCCTCATGCCTTTGGAATAATTCTTGGTCCGGACGTTGAAGGCTTCCTCTTGAAGGCCCACGCTTTTTAAAGCTTTGGCGTAATCGGACTTGGTCAATCCCCGTTTTCCTGCCAGCTTCGTGAAGTAGTCCAGGTTCTGGAAGGCCGTGAAGTTCCCGTAGAGCGTGACGTTTTCGGACACAAACGAGATGAAATCTTTGGAGCGCAGCGGCTCTTTCGTCACATCGATGCCTTCGATCAGGGCCGTTCCCTCGGTCGGAGGGATGAAGTTCAGGAGGAGGTTGATGGTCGTCGTCTTTCCGGAACCGTTGGCGCCGAACATGCAGAAGATCTCGCCCGGTTCGACCTTGAAGTTCAAGTGATCGACGGCCAGCTGCCCGTCCTCATACCGTTTCGTGAGATTTATGGTTTCTAGCATGGATTACCTCTCAACGCACATCATATTTCAGGAAAGAAACATAGGCTCCCGCGAAGAAAACGATGATCAGGAAAAGCATCAATCCGAAATCGGGAATGGTCCGAGCGAGCGACTTGCTCAGGGTCTCCGGCTCGAATTTATGCTGGGGCATGTCATCCAGAACGACCTTCGCGGTCTGGCCAGTGCCTGAAAAGTCGATGGTTCGCATCATCTTCGCGTTGGCCCATTTCGTAAAGATAGGTTTGTAGCCGCGGATCGAGGCCAGAAACCGGTCGTGTTCGTCCAAACCCGTTCGGGCCAGGCTCATCGTGGAAAACGTGAGGGCCGAAGCCGGCGAGATCCGGGAAAGATTGATGGCCAGGCTTACCTGGGAGCGCTTCTTGGCCCCGTAATCCAGCTCGAGAGCGGCGTTGTTCGCGTCGATCTTCGCGGTCGCCTCCTGCTGGATGACCTCGGCCCATTTCTTGATCCTGTCTTGGAACTCTTTGACGCTCTCGCCCTTCTTCATGGGGTTCTCCTTCATATAGTTCACTCCGACCTTTTGATATTCGACTTGGATCTGCTGGAGAAAAGCGTCTTTTTTGGCGGTGATCTCGTGAACCGAGGGGATGGGGTGAAGACGGGCCGCCGTCACGACCGAGAGCTTGGGTATAATGGTGACGAACGTAACCCAAATGAAAAGAAGGACCAGGAAACTGGTCGAGCTCTTGTTTGTCCGTGCCGAGACGAGGAGGCCGAGCGTGAAGAAAACCGAAAGATAGAGGAAGAACATAAGAAACATCAGGAGCAGTCGGATCCAATCCTGGCCGGACAGGGAAATGTTCGGATAGACCAGGAGGATGAGCAGGCTCAGGATGAGCGGGATGATCAACGGGATGAGCAGGCTGATGAAACCACCGATGACTTTGCCCAGGATCAGCCGGTCGCGAGGGACCTTGTTGGACAGGGTCAATTTCAGTGTCCCTTTTTCCTTTTCGCCGACGATGGCGTCATAGGTAAAGAGGATGGCGAAGAGGCTGAGGACGATTTTGACGATGAAAGTCAAGTCCAGCGCGCCGAAAACCGAGAAAACGGGATTGCTCTCGTATTTGGAATCGACGAGATTCGGGTCTAAGGCGATATTGACCGTGGCTACGCGGCCGACGGCTTCATCCACGCCGCTGCTGATAGCGCCCAGGACCTGGGGCGGCTTGTTGATCTTCGTCCCCAGTTGGGCGAGGTACCCGTAGCTTGGCTGGCTTTCCAGATTTTTCTTATTGAGGGCGACGGCCGCGGAGAATTCCTTTTGATCGGAATGGTAGCTGACGATGCCGGTATAAACCGACAGAAGGATGAGGATGGCGCAGAGCAGGAAGGTGAAGACAAACTTCGCGCTGGTGATGGTTTCCTGGATTTCTTTTTTGATGATATCTTTAAGCATATTCCTCCCCTTGAATCACATAGGCCTAATATTATTCATGTTTTCGACATGTATTTCAATGGCCCGATGGTCGGCGGCTGTCTGACCGATCCTAGTTTCATACGGAAATCCCGTTCAAAAGTTTGGAAACTGGGAAAAATAACGACAAAAGGACTAACCTTTTTCCTGGTCTTCACATATTATTATTGTGAAGATCGATTGCGATTGCCTGGAAACATCGGGATCGTTTGTTTTCATCGCCGATAAGGAGCGAAGCCGCCATCGACCGGAAATGAAGGGCAAGGAAGAGATCGGCGTTTCACAGACGGCATTTTGGGGTCTGATCGAACCCCTTAAGCTCAGGCTCTATAATTTCGTCCTTAAATCCCTGAATTTTTCGACCGATGCCGACGATGTTTATCAGGAAACCGTCCTTCACGCCTTTCAATACTTCGCCTCTTTCCGGAAAGGCAAGGATTTCGGGGCATGGATATTTTCCATCGCCCATAACGAGGTCAAAAGTCATTTTAGGAGGTCGCGCAAGCAGACCGCCACCCATAGCATTGACGCTCTGACGGCTTCTCGAAATGAGAGCACAGGAGCGCTGGTCCGGGAGGTTTTTCGGTTCGCCGCTGAGCTAAGGCCGAAAGAACGCGAAGTCTTTTTCTTATATTATGAAAGCGGCTTTTCCATACCCGAAATCAAGGGAATAACGGGACTAAAGGAAGGCTATATCAAGCTTCTTTTAAGCCAAGCTCGCAACCGCCTCAAAGAAGTTTTGGGAGTGAATCATGGATGAAGACAAGATCTTAGATAAAGAAATTTCACGACTTGTGCGCAGTGTGGAGAAAGGCCTGCCGCCCGGGCTTGAAGAGAGGATTGCCCTCGAGGCTTCTTCCGGAGCGCCGCATCGCCGCCGCTACTTCCGGAAATGGCAGGTAGCCCTGGCTGTAGTTCCGGGTGCGGCAGCATTGTTTCTTGCGTTCTTCTTTCTGCTTCCGGCGTTTCGGAAGCAAGAGGAACCTCAGATCACCGAGATTCGAACGCAATTCGAGCTTGTGGATAAAAATATCACAATCATTTTCATCCAGAGGCCCGATTTCAAACTTTTCGAGGAGGATTGATATGAAAAAGGCAAAGAAATTTTTCAAGGTGATCGCTTTCATTTCCGTCCTACTATTTTTCGCAGGGCCGTCTTCTCTCCTTTCTCAAACGGCAAAAGATGAAAAAAAACAAGAACCGGCAATCAACAACTTGACGCAAGCCAAAACGGACGCTCAAACTAAAGAAGAACAAGAAAAAGCTGAGGCTAGAAAAGCGGCAGCTCAAGCATTAGCCGAGGCCCAGGTTAAGACCGAGCAACAAAAAGCTGAAGCCTTAAAATTGCGGGAGGCGGAAGCGGCAAAATACGAGTACGTCCTGAAAACGTATTCGCTGAAATATATCAGTGCCAGGGAATTCATGAATGCCGCAAAGTTTTACGTCTTGGATTTTTCAGGATCTGAAAACGCCCTGACCGTCCGTATCCAAAAGAAGAACATCCCTGCTTTCGAAGACCTGCTCAAGAAACTCGATGTGGAAAAGCGAAATATCCAGTTCCAGGTGTATACGATCATGGCCTCAAAAGAACTTCCGTCCCACACCCCCGGTCTCATTGAAAACTTTCTGAAAAACGAAACAAAAGAAATCGAGAACCGAGACCTCAAGAGAGTCCTCGATGAAATGAAGGGATTGTGGAATTTCAAACACTACTGGGTCGATAGCCCCTCATTTCTTATGGTCAAAGACGGATCTGTATCCAACTCCTTTAGATTGGTTTCTAATCGGAACCTCAATTTGTCGCTAGCCCAAATTCAGGTAAAAGGTGATGAGCCAGGCAAACGAATCATTTCCGTAGGCATCATCCAGCTCCAAGAATCCACCTCAGACGAAAATTCAAATCTAATCAACACCAGCGATATCGCGTTCAAAGAAAAAGGATATCTCGTTGTCGGCGTGAGCGGACTATCCTCCTCGGGATGGGGAGGGATGGCCCTCATTCTTATCATCAACGCGGAAATAAAGTAGAAAAACGATCGGCCGGAGTCATCGACGGGGGTCAATAAAAAGAAAGGTAAGCTGGGGTAAAACCTGTCTTGACATAAAACGGTTCTTTTCTATTTTGTGTGAGCGGAAAAGGGAAACGATCCGGAGACGGCCGAAGCGACCATGGAGGGTTTAGCCTTCCCGAGCCCTCCTTCGAGGGCAGCCGGCTCGGAAGAAGGCGGACCGGCGAAGTTGTCTGAGCTTCCCGGCGAACGTCCGTAAAATCTATGCCGGGAAGCGAGTTCTGAGCCGCCGAGAAGGAGGGCTTGGGAACGGCGTGAAAAACCCGAATGGGGAGCGAGGCTGTTTCCGGATCGCTTCCCAGACAATTTTTCCCCAAATGAAATGGAAGAGAACCCGAAAATTAACAGGGAAATTTGAGTAATGAGTAGGTTTGACCCCGGTCTTATTTATTCTTCGAAGAGATATTCTTTCTGGGAGAAAAGCAGGCAGGCCAGGCCCAGAAAGACGGCCGCCACAATCAAGAGCATGACGACGGCGGTGAGCGGTGAGCTGGGCTCAAGCCTGAATAAAAGGAAGGAGAATCTCCCGCCGGTCGTGACGGCGCCTCCGGGAATCAGAGATTTCAGGTAGTGGACGATCGTAAAGCGCTGTGTAGCCCCCGGAAAATATTGGACCACATTTTCCCAGCCGAAGGCGAAAACCATGCCGAACAGGATTGACCTTTTGAAGAACGTCCCGAGAAAAGTGAAAAACGCGGTATAGCATATCAGCCCCAGGACCAAAACGCCCAAATCGTTGGCCAGGACTTTCCAGATCGAAAAATCCAAGAGGTCCTCAAAATTCAGAATGAGAAAAGAAAAAATGACCCCCGCCGCCACCATGGCCACGATGAAGACAACATAGGCGGCAAACTTCCCCAGGATGATGGCCGGCTTAGAGACGGGTCTGGTCGTGAGATAGGTCAGCGTCTTTCCTTCGATTTCTTCCAGGCAGACCGACGAGCCATAAAAAAGGGCCAGGATCAATATCAGGAACTGCAGATAAAAGGCCATGATGATGTTGGAAAAGACCGCCATGCCTTCGATGGTGCGCCCGCCAAAAAATGTCTGATTCAACTTGATGATGAGCGCCATGAGCACCGGAAGAATTCCGATCACAAAGAAGACCTTGGTCTTCCGGGCTTTGCGTCCCGCATAAAAGAAAAAGCCAAAAATCGAGCGCAAAGATCGCCAGGTATGCTGCGACATGCTATTTTCCCACCAGGTAATCAAACACGGCCTGCAGGTTGTCGTCCGGCGACGTGATCTCTTCCACGTCCAGCTTATTCTCCACAATTAGGCGCGGCAGCAAACCGAAGAACTTGTCCCTGTTCTTTGTCTCGAAAAGAACGGTATCCGCCGCAGGGCCAAATTGGATGTTGAATACGAAAGGCTCGCCGACCAGACGGCCGGCCAGCGCCCGCGGATCGCTGCACTTGACCGAGATGATATGAGGATGGGTGTCGATCAGGTCACGGATATAGTGGATATCGCCCTGGGCCAGGATTTTTCCCTGATGAATGAGGATGATGGTCCTGGTGAGGGCTTCGATCTCGGGCAGCACGTGGCTGGAGACGATGATCGTTTTCCCTTCGCTCTTATAGTCCTTGATGAGCCGGATGACTTTCCTCTTGCCGAGCGGGTCGAGGCCGTTCAAGGGCTCGTCCAGGATGATGATGTCAGGGTTATGGGCGATGGCCTGGGCGAACTTAAGCCTCTGGCGCATGCCTCGGCTGTAGGCGCGGATCAGCCTGTTCTTATCATTCCAGAGTTCCACGATATTCAAGGCTTTCTCGGCCTGGGCTGCGGCCTGCTCGTGAGAAATGGGATAAAGTTTCAGGAGGCTCGTCAGGAACTCCCATCCCGTCATTTCTTCGTAAAAGGCATCCTGTTCCGGGCAAAAGCCGATCCGCATATACAGGTCGTAATTGTTCCTGATCTTCTGGCCTTGGATCATCACCCGGCCGATACTGGGCTTCATCTGGCCGGTGAGGAGCTTCATGAACGTGGACTTCCCGGCGCCGTTGGGGCCCAAAAGCCCGGTGATCCCCGCCTCGATCTCGAGGGTCACGTCGGACAGCCCGAGGATGTTGCCATACCACTTGCTGAGGTTCTTGGTTTCGATGACGGCCGTCATTTAATGACCTCGACACCCTGAACCTTTTTCTTCAGCACAAAACCAGACAAAAGGCAGATGGCAAGAAGGATAAGAAAGGAATACAGCCAAGGGACATCAAAGGAAGTTTTGACCTTGAACAAGGCGGCCCCCACCTGCTGGAGGTTGCCCTTGACCGAGATCAGGACAAAATAGGGATTATGAAAAATGCCGTAAAAAATGCCGAAAAAGACATCGGAAAAAATATAGATCAGAATCAGCAGGATGGATACATACCGCCGGTTTTTGCTCATCGACGAAACGAGCAGCGTGTATAAGGAGAAGAAGAGCGTGAGCAGGAAGGAATAGAGGACGACGGAGAAAGGCAGCCAGGGATACATCGCCAGGAATTTGAAGCTTCCGGCAAAAATGAGCTTAAAGATAATAAAAATGAGCCCCGGAACGAGCGTCAGGAAGAGCAGGAAGAAGAAGATCGTGAACACCTTGCCCAGGAAATAATCCTTTTTGTGGAGCGGCCGGGCGAAATACAACTGGAGGGAGTTATGCTTCAGGTCATCCGAGATGAGGCCGGCGCCTCCGATGACCATGATGATGACCATCATGAACAGCAAAAAATCGCCGGTGAGATAGGTTCGGAAGAAGGCCGGATTGACCTCCAGAAAACGATTGCTTCCTTTTAACATGAACTGGAAATCTTCGAGCCTCTCGGAAATGTAGACCCCGGCCAGAAAAAAGAACGCCGGGATCAAGGAGGCAAAAAAGGCAAACTTGAAACCTTTCTTTTTAAAGGCTAAACGGACGGCCAGCCGGGTGATCGGCCACCAGGCGAATTTCCGGTCGATGAACGTCCCCTGCCAGTGGGCGTAGCCTTTTTCGGAGATCGGCATCAATCCACTCCTACCGTCTGTGCGAAGAGGTCCTCGAGCGAAGTCTGGCTTTTGGTAAAATAGCGGATCTGGACTTGTTCTTGGTCGGCCAACCGGAAGATCTCATTGCGGTTCAGGTTGGCCGGCATATAGACCTTGAGGATTTGGTCCTCGGTCTCTTCCACTTTGCAGCCTTCCTCTTGCAATTTCCGGACAAGGCGTTCGGTCTCGCCCTTGGCCTTGATTTCGTAGAGGCTGTATCGGATCTCTTTCAGGGCGCTGATGGCACCCTGGGCAGCCACCTTTCCTTTGTTCAGGATCACCACATACGAGCAGGTAAATTCGATGTCGGGAAGAATATGCGAAGAAATGAGCACCTGAATATCTTTTTTCAAGGAGATGTCCTTGATGAGCTCCAGGATCTCGGTGCGCCCCTGCGGGTCGAGGTTGCTGGTGGGCTCGTCCAGGAACAGCAACTTCGGGTCATGGACGAGGGCCTGGGCCAGTTTCAGACGCTGCTTCATGCCCGCCGAATATGTCTCGAGGAGCCGGTAGCGTGATTCTCCCAAGCCGACATAAAAAAGGACGTCGTGCGCCCGCTTCATCGCCTCCTGCCGCGGCATGCCCGAGAGCTCGCCAAAATAGGCGGTGAAGGTCACAGCATCCATACCGGGAATGAGGCAGTCGTCTTCGGGCATATAGCCGACCGCGCGCCGGATCAGAAATTGCTCCTGCCGGATGTCGAAGCCAAGGACTCTCCCCTGGCCTCGGTCGGGGCGGAGAAAGCCCAACAAAATTCTGAGCAGCGTGCTTTTGCCGGCCCCGTTCGGGCCCAAAAGACCGAAGGCCCCTTCCGCAAGTTGGAGGTCCACGCCGTCGAGCGCCGTGATCTTCCCATAATTGAAATGGATGCCTTTGAGCTCGATATTCATCGGGTCTTCATTCTCTATAAATTACGTAATTTCGTCAATAAAGTTCCGCTTGGTGCCTGTTACGGATGTGCCTTCGCCGAAGATAAGCGCCCGGTAGGTTTTTTCGACCCGGTCCCAATTCTTTTCCCGGTCCAGCGCCCAATGGCGACCGATGATTGTCACGACCTGTCCAAGTCCGAGCTCACGGCATTTCTCCTCGACTTTCTCCACATAAATGGCACCGCTCTCCGGTTTTTCGCCCCGGCGCCCGATGAAGCCATGAATAAAAACGTCCTTGAGGCCCTGGTCCTTCGCCATTTGCAGCAGGGCGAATAGATGCTTGATCGTGCCGTGCGAGCTGTAATGAGAGATGATTCCCATAAGATGCAGAGGTTTTCGTTCCCGCTTAGCGCTTTCCATGGCCCAAAGAAAGGCCCCATTGGAATAAAAGCTGCCATCTCCGACGGCCCGGTCGATGCGCACGCGGTCGAGGAGCACACGGCGGCCGGCGCCCAAATGAAGGTGGCCGGCTTCGGAATTGCCGACGGTGTTCAGCGGCATCCCGACGGCTTCCCCGGAGGACTTGAGGACGGCGTGCGGAAACCGCGTCCAAAGCTCATCGAAGTTCGGCGTCTGCGCTTCGGCGATCAGGTTTCCATAACTCGCGTCCCGCAATCCCCAACCGTCTAGGATGAGCAGGACGATTTTTTTTCTAGGATTTTTGACCAAGGCCGGCCCCACCAGCAGGCTTTCGCCCGTCATTTCGGCCGGTTTCTCGAGTCCCGCCAGCTCTAGCACCGTCGGGGCCACATCGGCCAGCTCGCCTTCTTTATTGACATCCACGAGGTCCGGCCGCTCGCAAGAAAAATCGGCCAAGATAAAAGGCACGGGGTTCTTTGTGTGACCCGTGTTGATCGTTCCGTCCGGATAAAGCCATTCTTCGACCGTTCCATGGTCCGATGTGACAAGGAGCGTGGCTTTCTGCGAACGCGCACCGGCGACGACTTTGCCCAGCTCGCGGTCCACGGCTTCGACGGCGGCCAAAGCCGATGACTTGTTTTCAATGTGCCCTATGACATCCACATTGGCAAAATTCGCGATGATGACTGGAACATTCTCATCCCAGATTTTTTTCACGATTTCCGCGGCGACCATGCCGACGCTCATCTCGGGCCGCTCGTCGTGCCTGACGACATTTTCAGGCGAAGGAATGATGATCCGTACTTCGCCCGGAAAGACTTCGTCGCTTTTTCCGTTCATGAAAAACCCGACGTGCGCGGCTTTCTCGGATTCGGCGATCTTCGCCAGATGCAGGCCGGCGGCCGAAAGGACTTCGGCCAGCGTGTTTTTGAGCTTTTCCTGTTTAGGAAAAGCCACGCGGACAGGAAGCCCGGGGTCGTATTCGATCATTGTCACAAAGTTGAGGTTGAGGTCTTTTTTGGCGGGAAAAATGGAGAACTCCGGATCGGTCAGCGCTTCCGTGATTTCGATTTCCCGTTCGCCCCGGATGTCATAAAAGATGAGCGAGTCTCCGTCGGACGGCCTTCCCAGCGGCCGTCCGGCGCGATCGCACATAATCAGGGGCTCCAGCGCTTCGTCCTCCTGGCCGGCGCGGTAGGCGCGTCGGATGGCCTGGCCCATGGCGGAAAAAGCTTGGTTTGTCTTTTCGTCGCTCATCATCGCGTCAAAATGAGCCTATACTATAAAAGTCGAAAAATGCATTGTCAATAAAGACGCGGCCGGTTTCAATCGATTCAATCCGAGAGTTTTGAAAAGGGACTTGCTCCCTAACGGGATTTTTCACGCCATAAACATTTCGGTTTTTTCGGCGGCTGCGTTTCTCGCCAGCAAGATAGTTGTTATAAAAAGAAGCCCTTGTCCATAATTCGGCGTTTCTTATTGTCCTATCCAGGCTCAAACATTCTCGCCGGCCCCTAAGAGAGGCTTTCCTCAAAAGCCGAAATTTTTAGGCTAAATCCCTCATGGTCGCTGCGGTCATTTCCGGATCGTGCAATGAAGCTCGCAGATAGGCGGCGCTATCTATCAATGGGTCCTGTCACCGACCAGCCCCTTCGTCCTTACGACGCTTATGATAAAGATCAAAGGGGATCCAAGGGGATACGCCCCTTGGTCGCAGGGCGAGAACAGCGAGCCCGAGAAGGGGAGGCTGGGAGCGGAGCGACCGTTGGAAGGGGTCTTCCCCTCCAAAAATACCCCACAATCTGCCGATATGCTATGTTCATTGCGGGCGCCCCGGTCGGCGCCACCCATTTAAAAATGAGCGCCGCTCCATCCCCGCCCAGTAAGCTCAACAAGAAATCAGGCTGGCCACCCGGAGGTCCTTTAATTATAATAATGCTCATCCCACCAGAGGAGGCATCAACATGAAAAAAGCGATGATCTTATTGACCACATATCTCTTCGTCCTATCGGCGCTTCCGGCAGTCGCCCAGACGCGGCCGCTGGCGTTTGACGACTTTATCAAAATCAAGCGGGTGATGGACCCACAGCCCTCGCCCGATGGAAGCTGGATCGCCTTCGTAATCACCGTCATGGACAAAGACGCCAACCGAGGCAACAGCGATATCTGGCTCATTCCGGCCAAGGGGGGAGAGCCGCGGCCACTCACCTCAAGCCCGCAGGCGGACATGAATCCGCGCTGGTCGCCGGACGGCAAGACCATCGCTTTCATTTCGACGCGGAGCGGTTCGCCCCAGGTTTGGATCATCAACCCGAGCGGAGGCGAAGCCTCCCAGCTGACGAATCTTTCCAGCGGGGCCTCGGGCGTCGTTTGGTCGCCCGATGGAAAATACCTGGCGTTTGCGTCGGCCGTCTTTCCCGATTGTTCGGATGACGACTGCAATAAGAAAAAAGCTGAAACGAGGGAAAAGAGTAAAGTCAAAGCCAGGCTTTATAGCGAACTGCTCATCCGCCACTGGAATGCCTGGAGTGACGGAACGCGGAGCCATGTGCTCGTCATCCCTGCCGAGGGCGGAAAGATCGTCGACGTGACGCCCGGCGATTATGATGCGCCCCCGATCGCCTTGGGCGGAAGCCAAGACTACGTTTTCTCTCCCGAAGGGAATGAGCTCTGCTTTGTCCGCAATATTGACCCGGAGCTGAAGCTTGGCCTGGGCACGAATAACGATCTTTTTCTCACTTCCGCGAGCGGCGGCGAGATCCGGCCTCTGACCACAAGCCGTGCGAACGAAAACTCGCCGCGGTATTCCCCGGACGGAAAATATATCGCTTACAAGGCCATGGCCAGGCCGGGCTTTGAGGCAGACAAGTACAGCTTGATGCTCTATGACCGAAAGACGCAGAAAGCTCGGAACCTCACAGAGACGTTGGATCATTCCGTCGATGAAATAATCTGGGCGCGAGACGGATCCGCTCTCTATTTCACGGCTGAAGAAAAGGGCCGGACCGTCCTGTTTAAAATCGGGCTGAAGGACCTCAAGACCCAAAAAATCCTCGAAGGCCATACTTTTAGCTCGCTGAGCCTGCTCCCCGACGGAAAGACAATTGTTTTTCTCAAGCAGGCGATGAATCATCCGAATGATCTTTATTCCTTCGACCTGGAAACGAAAAAATTAGCCCCTCTGACCGATATCAACCGTGACCTGCTGGCCCGTCTCCAGATGAACGGAGCCGAGGAATTCAGGTTCGAGGGCGCGGCCAAAGACCAGGTCCACGGCTGGCTGCTCAAGCCTCCGGCCTTTGACCCGGCCAAAAAATATCCCTTGGTCCTGATGATCCACGGCGGACCGCAGGGCGCCTGGAAGGATGAGTTTCATTACCGCTGGAACGCCCAGATGTTCGCCGCACCCGGCTATGTCGTGGCCATGATCAACTTTCACGGCAGCACCGGCTACGGGCAGCGCTTCACGGATTCGATCAGCGGCGACTGGGGCGGAAAGCCCTACCAGGACATCATGAAAGGGCTGGCCACCCTTCATGGCCGCTATCCATTCATTGACTCCGGCCGGAACGCGGCGGCCGGGGCTTCATACGGCGGCTATATGATCAACTGGATCGAGAGCCAGACGGATGCCTTTCAATGCCTGATCAGTCATTCCGGGGTATACGACCTGCGCTCGATGTACGGCGCGACCGAAGAGCTCTGGTTTCCCGAGTGGGAATTTTTGGGCACGCCCTGGACCAGTCCCGAACAATATGCGAAGTGGTCAGCGTCAAGCTACGTCAAGAATTTCAAGACGCCCTGTCTAGTCATCCACAGCCAGAACGATTTCCGCCTGGCCCTCGAGCAAGGGCTCCAGTTCTTCACGGCCCTGCGGAGAATGAAGGTCCCCTCCAAGTTTCTCTATTTCCCGGACGAAGACCACTTCATCCAAAAGCCTCAGAATGCCGAGCTGTGGTGGAAGACGGTACTCGACTGGCTCGCCGAATATTTGAAAAAATAAAACCAGGATTGGTTCCTAAATCTAATCAAGGGGCATGCCGACCAGGGCAAAAGGATCGATGCGATTTTCGCAGATCCTGAGCGCCCAGTGCAAGTGGGGCCCGGTCGAGCGCCCCGTGTTGCCGACTTTTCCGATTAGGGCGCCCTTCTTGATTAAGTCTCCCCTTTTCACCAAGAACTTCGAGAGATGGCAATAGATTGTGAAAACGCCCCGGCCGTGATCGATGATCACGGTCCTTCCGGAAAAATAGAGGCTGCTGGTCAGAACGACTTTTCCGGAATTGGCGGCTTGGATCGGCGTCCCCCAAGGCGCGGCGATATCGACGCCGGCATGGACGGACGGCGGCCTTTTGTTATAGATCCGCCGCTGGCCAAAATTGGGAAAGGCTTCCTGGCGGAGCGGAGCGATGAAGCTCCCCGTTCCCAGCCATTGGGGAGTAATCCCATCATAGATATCCTGGAGGATGACCTGTTCCCTTTGAATACGCTCCAGTTCCTGGGGCGGGGGCGCGATCATACTCTCCTGGACGCTGAATCGTCTCTGGAGAAAATTCTTGGGCTCGATCTGAAATTCCTGCCGGGCCTCTTCCTTGGTGCCGTCCCTCTTTTCCGCCGTAATCTTGATCGCATAGGATTGAGGCTTCACATCGACGTCGATGCCGATCAGCGCGAATGGATTTGGGCCTGTCTGGGATGTGTTCAATACGTATATTTTGTCCAGGAATTGGATCCGCACCGTCTTTGCCGGCGGCTCGCCTTTCAGGACGGCCAGGATGACCTCGCCCGGCTGAAGGGACCTGAAGATAAATTCGACGGGCATCCCTTCCACGTTGAGCGTCTGGTACGTGTTGGATGAAAACAATCCCGGAGCGAGGAAACCCAGGACAAACAGCGATATGGAAATCTTTTTCTTCATGCCTTTATCGTTTTTCTCAAAATTTTCCCGGGCAATGTCCCGGTATGTGCGCCGCCCTCGATCACAACCTGCCCGTTGACCAGCACATAGTCAATGCCTGCGGGATATTGATGAGGATCGCTCCAGGTGGCCCGGTCGATCACCCTGTCCGGATTAAATACCACAATATCGGCATAGGATTCGTTCTGGAGTATCCCGCGCTTCGCCAGGCCAAATTTTTTTGCGGGCAAGGAGGTCATTTTTTTCAGCATTTCCTCGAGATTGACAAGCCTTTCCTCACGGACGTATTTGCCCAAGACCCTGGGAAACGTCCCGTATTTGCGGGGATGGGGCTTGCCGCGTCCCAGGACTCCATAAGGCGCGAGCGCCTCTCCATCGGTGCCGATGCCGACAAGAGGATGGGCCAGGATGCGCTTTAGGTTCGCCTCCGTGCCCAAGAAAATAATCATCCCGACATTGTCCTTTTCCTCGATGAGAAGGTCGCGCATAAATTCATAGGGAGGTTTTCCGGCCAGTTTCGAAGCTTCGAGGACATCCTTGCCCTCGAAAACCCTGTTCTTTTCTGAAAGGACGTTGGAGATGATGATTTTATCCCATGATCCCATTTTCTTTTCGCGCTCGGCCAGGTACCCACGCAGCCGGCGGTCCAGATAGGGATCCTTGAGCCTGGCGATAAATTCCTCGGTCGTCCCCTGCCGGGCCCAGAGCGGAAAATTGAAATCCAGGCCGGTCGCTCCGGCGATATAGGGATAGCGGTCGCAGAAAATATCGACGCCCTCGTTTCTGGCCTCTTCGATCTTGGCTAGAGCGGCATCAATCTTGTGCCAGTTTGCGGGGTAGGCGACCTTCAAGTGCGAGATCTGCAGGCTCACGCCGGATTTCTTGGCGACGCCGAACGTCTCATCCAGCGATTCGATCAAGAAATCGCCCTCATCGCGCATGTGGGTGGCATAGACTCCGCCGAGCCCAGCCGTGATCTTGCACAGCTCAGCGATTTCATCCGCCTGGGCGAAGCTGCCGGGCGTATATTCCAGCCCGGAGGACATCCCCAGCGCGCCGTTCTTGATATTCTCAGCCACCAGGGCTTTCATTTTTTCCAGCTCTTCCGGTTTTGGCGCCCGGTCATTGAAACCCATGGCGGCCCCGCGGATGGCGCCCTGCCCGACCAACGTGGCGTAATTGAGGGCCATTCCTCTCTCTTCCAGCCTAGCAAAAAAGCCCGTGACGTCCCGCCAAGTGAGGTCCAAGTCGTATTGTTTTTTTAGGGAATCTTTCTCTTCTTCGAAGATCTCGTCGGCGATAGGAAACGGCGATGAACCGCAATTGCCGCTGATAAGGGTCGTAATTCCCTGATGGATGGAGCTTTCTGCTTTTGGGTTAACCAGCAATTGGACATCCGTATGGTCATGGGCATCGATGAACCCGGGGGCAACGACCAGGCCGCGCGCGTCGAGGACTCGGACGCCCCGGCTGGAGGATATTCTTCCGATATATTTTATGGAAGCGCCGGAGATTCCGATATCCGTCACGAGGCCGGGATTGCCCAGTCCGTCAAAGACAAGCCCGTCTTTGATGACCAGGTCATAATCCTTTTTTGATGAACAGCCTGAAAGCAGCAGCCCGCTTCCCGCCAGGGAAGCCGCTGCGGCGGTCCGGCCCGCCTTCTTCAGAAAATCGCGTCGCTTGATCCGCTCGGTCATTGGATTGTCTCCAGCATATCGGTCGGCCAGCCTCATCTTAATCAAACCGAGGTTTGTTGTCTAGGGTTTCGCTAATGACGCTAGAAAACGAAGCTGAGAGTGATCCCCCGGCTCTCGGAGGAAAGATGAAAACCGAGATGCACCCGGCTCGATACGCTGTTTCTGTTCATGGCCGACACCTTCTTGCCGATAAAATAGCCGAGAGCCGAGCCTATAAATACATCCGATGGCCAGTGTTTTTGATCATGGACCCTAAAATACGCGACCAAGCCGGCTAGGCTGTAGGCCAAGGCATCCACAATGAATACATCGGAGCGGTCAGCGATTGTGGCCGCGACAGCAAACGCTCCGGCTGCGTCTCCTGAAGGGAGAGACGTATAGCGCGTGGAGAAGGAAAACGGCCGAAAGATATTCGAGGGCTTCCCCGAGTACGGCCTGGCTCGTCCGAAGACCGCTTTCATAGTCAGGACGACGGCCGACGTCGTGAGGAAGCTCTCCATGCTGAGAAGCGCCGTTTTTCTCAGTCCGATGCTGTCAAAGGCCTCACCCGAGACATAGAGGGCCGCCATGAAGCCGGCGAGATACCGCCCGTCTCCGAATTTCGTGATTACTTTCGAAGCATCGATTGTGCCGGAGCTTTTCCCTTGCTGCACTCTATCATAAAGGTCCTGGTCGAGGGCATAGAGCATTCCGCTCGTTCCCAGGAACACGGCGAAGGTCAGGATGTCATTCTTGTCCCAATGATCGGGCGACAAAAGGACGTTTTTGAAATCGGACCCGAATTTCTTAAAATAAGCCCCGTTCAGCCGGCTGGAATCCGGCGTCTCCTGGCCGCAGAAAGCATCTTGGAAGGGAGCGAATGCCAGAGTGAGGGAGAGAATCCCGGCAAAAAGAAATGCGTTTCTCTTATTTTCCCGCATGGCCCATAAAAAATTCGATAGCGGATAGAGATTTTTGCGTAGCCCCCTGGAGTGAACACAGAGTCTTCTTGGCCCGCTGCCCCATTTCCGCTAGAGCCTTGGGATCCTTGAGCCGGAACATCTCGGCCAGGTCCTCAGGCAGGTCAACGATTTTTGCCGCTCCCGCCCCGACAAATTCTTCGGCCAGCGCGGCAAAATTCTCCATATGGGGCCCAAAAAAGACCGGCTTTCCGTAAAATGCGGGCTCCAGCAAATTCTGACCTCCCCATGGAACGAGACTCCCCCCTATGAAAGCCGCATCTGAAAGGGCATAAAATCGGGCCAGCTCTCCGATTGTATCGAGGACCAAAATATCCCAGGCTTGGCCCGGCTCCAGCAGTGTTTTTCGACGCACCACGAACGGGCTGGGGCCAAAAACTTTCTCGATCTCGCCGAATTTCTCTGGATGGCGAGGTGCCAGGACCAGGAGAAGGTCATCCCTTGTTTTTCGCGCTTCCCCGAAAGCCAGGATGAGCCGGCCTTCTTCGCCTCTATGGATGCTCCCGGCGACGATAATCTTTTTTGAGCTCGGAATGCCCAGCTCGCTTTTCATCTTCAGGATGTCTTTTTCTTCAAGCAAGGGCAGGTCGACCTCGCACTTTAGATTTCCCGAAATTTCGATGCAACCCGATGGAACGCCGATCTTTTCGAGCCTTTCCTTGTCCCCGGCTGTCTGGACGAGAAACCGGCTGATATTTTTAAAAACGCCGTTCGCCAAGCGCTTGAACAGCTTGAACCTTCGGAAGGAACGGCTGGAAATCCGCCCGTTCACGAGCAGCACGTGACACGAATTGCGCCTGGCTTCCCTCAGAAGGCCCGGCCAAAATTCGGACTCGACCAAAACCAGCAGCCGCGGCCGAAGCGCCTGGAACGCCCTGCGGACCTTCCTCGGGAAATCAAAGGGAACAAAGAAGATATGATCAGTGCCGCGAAGCTTTTCCCTGGCCATTCTCTGACCCGTGTTCGTCAGCGTGGAAAAGCCAATCTCCCATTCTGGATGTTTTTTGCGGACCTCCTTGGCCAGGTTTTGGAGCGACAGGACTTCCCCCACGGAAACGGCATGAATCCAAAGAAAAGGATTGTCGGTCTTCCGAAGAGGGAGCCGCTTCCCCAGTCTCTCTCGGAGAAAAAGACTTTCCCTCCTCAACAGCTTCAGCCGGACAAAATACACGGGGATGGCGACGAGCAAGGCCAGGAACAGGAGAAAGGAATAGAGGAGATACACGTCCACCTGACTATACTAGAATCAAAGGTATCCTTCAAGCGTCGCCAGGGGTTGAAATGTCATCCTTATGAAAAAAATCGTTGCCAGAGGACTGGGAATCTGCTAAACTACGCCGGAATAAAACAATTAAAGGATCCTGAATATGGCCGAAAAGAAAGAAGCGGCAAAAGCGCCGAAACCGCCGAAAGAAACAAAAAAAGAAGCGCCGAAGCCCGAAGCGGGCGCAGCGGCTGCCGCAGACGCGGAAAAGTCCGGGCCCGCAAACAAGAAAATCAATAAAATGACCCTGGCCGAAATTGAGGCAAAGCTCAACGAGGTCAAGATCTCCCAGGGGGGCTTGAGCTCTCGGTACGCCCGACAGCTCATCCACCGCAAAAAAGCCCTCACCAACTGATCTCACATCTTTCCACCAGCCCCGACTAAACTAAGAATAAGAGGTCGTGTTTACATTGACCCCTATTTCTGCTAATATATTCAACGATTTAAAGGAGAATCACAGAGTGCTAAGAAAAGAACAAAAAGAAAGAATTATCAGCACAAACAAAGTCCACGACACGGACACAGGCTCGGCAGAGGTCCAAGTCGCCCTGCTCAGCGAACGGATTAACCATCTGACGACGCATATGGCATCGGCCAAAAAGGATTTCCATTCCCGAACAGGCCTTATGAAGCTCGTCGGACAGAGGAAACGCCTCCTCGCCTACCTGAAGAAAGAAGACAGCAGCCGCTACGAGAAACTCATCCAGAAGCTCGGGCTGAGAAAGTAAGCCCCGCCAGACGATCCCCCATGTCACAAACTATCAGTCTTGAAATCAACAATCGGATTTTGTCTGTGGAAATCGGCAAAGTCGGCAAGCAGGCCGACGGCTCGGCCTTGGTGCGCTACGGCGACACGATCATGTTCGTCACGGCGACATCCAAGAAGGAAGTCAGGGAGATAAAATCGTTTCTGCCCCTGATCGTCGATTATCGGGAAAACACCTACGCCGCCGGAAAAATCCCCGGCGGATTTTTCAAACGCGAAGGGAGGCCTTCGGAGCGGGAAATCCTGGTCAGCCGATTGATCGACCGGCCGGTCCGATCGCTTTTTCCCGAAGGGTACTATTTTGATACGCAGATCGTCGCCCTCCTTCTTTCCGCCGACCTGGAAAACGAGCCGGACACGCTCGGCCTCATCGGCGCCTCCGCTGCCCTGTACTTCTCGGATATCCCGTTCACGACGCCCATCGGTGCCGTCAAGGTCGGCTATATCAATGACCAGTTCGTCATCAACCCCACGGCCAAGGAGCTCGACTCGAGCCCCTTGAACTTGCTGGTCGTCGGCACGGAAGAGGGTGTGGTCATGCTCGAAGCCGGGGCAAAGGAAGTGACCGAGGAAAAAATCATCGGCGCCGTCGTCGCCGCCCAAGACCCGATCCGCAGGATCATCGACGTCCAGAAAGAACAATTCCAGAAGCTCAATATCAAGAAAAGGGAATTCACGCCGAATCTCCCCGACCCGGCCAAACTGGCCGAATTGGAGCAGAAAATCGGCCCATCCCTCCAGGCCGCCATCCAGACAGCCGGCAAAAAGGCTTCTGAAGAAGCGGCTCACAGCATCCTGGCCTCGGTCATCGAAGTCATCCCCGAGGAAAACGAAGACGAGAGGGCGGAAGCCAAGGACCTTTTTTACCGCATCCAGAAAAAGCTGACGAGAGACCTGGTCCTCAACCAGGGAAAAAGGGTCGACGGCCGCGGTTTCGACCAAATCCGGCCGATCTCCATCGAAGTCGGGATGCTGCCCCGGACTCACGGCTCGGCCTTGTTCACGCGGGGCGAAACCCAGTGCCTGGCGACCGTCACTCTGGGGACGTTTGAAGATGTCCAACGGCTGGACGGGCTCGGCGAGGAGACCGAAAAGAGGTTCATGCTGCACTACAATTTTCCGCCTTTTTCCGTGGGCGAGGTCTCTTTCCTGCGGGCCCCCGGCCGGCGCGAGATCGGGCACGGCGCCTTGGCGGAGAAATCCATCCTGCCGGCCATCCCCCACGAGGATAAATTTCCCTATACCATCCGCATCGTCTCGGATATTCTAGAATCCAACGGCTCGTCCTCCATGGCGACCGTCTGCGGCGGCGTCCTGTCTTTGATGGACGCCGGCGTGCCGCTCTCGATGGTCGTCGCCGGAATCGCCATCGGCTTGATCAAGGAAAACGGCCGCGCCGCCGTCCTGACGGACATTGCCGGGCTCGAAGATCACTTCGGCGACATGGATTTTAAAGTCGCCGGCACCGAAAACGGCATCACGGCGATGCAGCTCGACTTGAAAATCTCCTCCATCTCCATGGATATTTTCCGGGAAGCGCTGGACAAGGCGCGCGCCGCGCGTCTTGCCGTCCTGGCCAAAATGAAAGAGGCCATCGCGGCGCCACGGCCCGAAATATCTCCCTACGCTCCCCACATCATCTATCTCTTCATCAATCCCGAGAAAGTGAGCGAAGTCATCGGGCCTGCCGGCAAGGTCATTAAGAAGATCATCGCCGCGACCAAGGCCAAGATCGACATCGACGAGACGGGCAAGATCATCATCGCCTCCACGGAAATGGAAGCCGCCGAAAAGGCCAAGCAGATGATCAGCGAGATCACGGTCGAGGCCGAAGTCGGCAAAACCTACCAGGGCAAGGTCGTCCGCATCGAGGAATACGGAGCGTTTGTCGAGATTCTGCCCAATCTCGTCGGGCTGATGCATATCTCGGAAATCGCCCATCACCGCATCAAGAGCGTCCACGATGTCCTGAAGCTGGGCCAGATCATCAACGTGAAAGTCCTGAATATCGATGAAGACAACAAGATCAAACTGAGCATGAAAGCCCTCCAGGAAGACACGCGGCCCCCGGATGAGCGGGAGCGGGACAGGGCGCGGGAGCCTTACCCCAAAAAACATTCGTCCTACCGGCGGCCGGACGGCGATCGCAGAAACAAGTACTGATTCGATAGATTTTTGTGCCGAACGATGGCCGACATGTTTCGTCATCGGAAAGGGTTCACGCTCACCGAGCTCCTTGTCTCGGCGGTGATCCTGGCCGTCCTGGCCGGGGTGGCCATGCCCCTGGCTAAAATCGCCGTGAAACGGGGAAAGGAGCTCGAGCTTCAACGAAATCTGCGCCTGATGCGGGAGGCCATCGACCAGTACAAGCGGCTGGCCGATGATAAAAAAATCGAGTTTGACGAAGACACGGACGGCTATCCGGCCAGCCTGGAAATCCTGGTGAAGGGGGCGACGCTCAAGGATGAAGGCAAGGGCTCGGAGAAGAGCCAGGGTTCGAAGAGCGGCGCCAAGATCATCAAGTTTCTCAGGCGGGTCCCGAAAGATCCTATGACGGACTCCGTGGACTGGGGATTTCGCTCGTCCCAGGATGCTCCCGATTCCACGAGCTGGGGGGGCCAAAATGTCTTTGACGTTTATACGAAAAGCAACAAGACAGCCATCGACGGGACAAAATATAAGGATTGGTAAGAAGGGACCATGTTTGACACCAAGCAAAAAGGGTTTACGCTGATCGAGATGATCATCGTCTTTGCCATGATCGGCATCTTGGTCGGCCTGGCGCTGCCTCAGTTCAGGACATCGCTCAAGAGCGCTAAGGAGAGCGCTTTGCGGGACAACCTGTTCACGATGAGAAAGCTCATCGCTCAATATTATACGGACAAGGGCAAATACCCGCTTTCGCTCCAGACGCTCGTGGATGAGAATTACCTGTACAAGATTCCCAAAGATCCCATCACGGGAAAATCGGACACGTGGGTCGAAGTCCATGAACAGCCGTCCATGGAGGATATCGCGCCGGGGATGGAATTCGGAATCGTGGATGTCCATTCCGGCTCGAAAGAAAAAGCTTTGGACGGCACGCTCTACGAAACTTGGTGATGAACAACCGAGCGGGCTATAGCCTGGTCATCTTGATGATGGCCGCCTTCGTCCTGGCCGTGGGGCTGCTCGTCGCGATTCCAGTTTGGGAGACGCAAGTCCAGAGAGAAAAAGAAGAAGAGCTGATCTTCCGCGGCCGGCAATATGTGGAGGCCGTGCGGCGCTATATGGCCAAAAATCCAGCCACGTTTCCCAAATCCCTCGATGAACTCATCAAAGGCCGTTTCTTAAGGCGTTTATACAAGGACCCCATGACGAAGGATGGAAAATGGAACCTGATCCTTCAATATCAAGTGGGATCCCAGAAAGTCAATCTTACGGCCCGGGGACAGGCGGGCAATGTCCGGGCGGGCCTTGATGTCAAGCGGATTTTGATCGTGCCGCAGGACAATCTCTCGGCCGTGGATAATCCGCGCATCCTGGGCGTCGTCAGCTCTTCGCCGAAAAAATCCTTCCGAATCTACAACGAGGGAGAAACCTACGACCAGTGGCTTTTCTATTACGGCGCAGACCCAAACGCCAAGCCCGAGATCGTCTATTTCGGCCGCGAGGAAAAGAAATGAGGCGTTCGATCCTGATCGTCGCGGGAGAGAAATCCGGCGAAGCTTACGGCGCAGGGTTGGTCCGCGAGTTTAGGGTGATCGAACCTTCAGCCAGGTTTTTTGGGATCGGCGGAAAACGGATGGAGTCCGAAGGCGTGGACATTCTTTTTCCGATGGACGACTTGGCGGTCGTGGGCATTGTCGAGATCGTGTCCCAGATTCCCCGGATCCGAAAAATCTTTCGCAGAATCCAGGAGGAAGTCAAAGCCCGGGCACCGCAGGCGGCCGTCCTCATCGATTCTCCCGATTTCAACCTTCGGCTGGCTAAAAGGCTCAAAAAACTGGGTGTCCCCGTGCTTTATTACATCAGTCCCACCGTCTGGGCCTGGAGAAGGGGAAGGCTCCGGACGATCAAAAAAAACGTGACGGAGATGCTCCTCATTTTCCCCTTCGAAGAGGCCATCTATAAAAACGGCGGCATTCCCGCCCGTTTTGTCGGCCACCCGCTCCTCGAACGAATCCGCATCGCCTTCGGCCGTGAGGAATTCTGCAGGAAATACGGGTTGGACCCCAAGAGAAAACTCATCACGCTGCTTCCCGGGAGCCGGGCGACGGAAATCCGCTACCATCTGCCCGTCCTTGTCCGGGCCATGGAAAAAATGAGGCGGGAATGGGCGGCGCAGTTCGTGCTCGTCGAGGCCGACCATCTCGACGAGAACTTTTACCGACGCTTCCTGCCCCAAGGACTTCCGGGTTTGACCACCGTCCGGCGGGACGCCTATGAAGCCATGGCCGCCGGCGACTTGGTGCTTTCCGCATGCGGAACGGCCAACCTCGAGGCGGCGCTTGTCGGGACCCCCCTGGTTGCCTTCTATCGCTTATCCCCATTGACCTATATCTTCGGCGTGAACTTTGTCAGGATCAAGAACTACAGCATTGTCAATATCCTCGCCGGAGACCGGATCATCCCCGAGCTCATCCAGCGAAGGTTTACGCCCGAGAACCTCTTCCAAGAAGCCAAGCGGATTCTGGCTTCGCCAGACATTCAGGCGACGATGAAAGAGCGTTTTCAGAAAATCAGATCCAGCCTCGGAGAAGCGCCGGCCTCAAAAAATGCTGCTTTTGAGCTCGACAAGCTCCTCGGAAAAGGATGACCGGCTTCCGCCCAACGCTTATGTCTGGCGATCCTTGGCCGTCTTAGAAAGCGGCAGATGGGGAAGGACCTCGGTCTCGGCCATGACGATGTCTTCGGCGGTATCGATTTCAATCGCGTGATACATCCCGACATCGACGGCATAGATCTCTCCGCCTTGGTCGATCACCTCCTGGAAGGCGGCTTCATAAAACTGGTTCACCGCGCCGTCACGAAGAATCTTTCTGTCGATCACGGCAAACAGGGAATGAAGCATCGGCGCCCCGAACATCTCGATGCCGATGGATTCGCCGATGGCCTGGCTGGGTGGGACTTCCTTGCTGATGGCCCGGATGCGGTTGTGCGCGTCGACGGCGACTTTGATTTCTTCGTCGCCTAGCCGGATTTTGGTGTTGACGGCGAGGCAATTCTCGTGCCCGGTCCGACGCAAGGCCCGGATGATGCCGTCATCAAAAATGATGTCGCTGTCGAGAAGGAGCATGCCGCGCTCGAGGACATCCTGCTTGACCAGCCAGAGCGAGTAGATATTGTTCGTCGAGGCATAGACCTCATTAGTGATAAATTTCACCGAGAGTCCCGGATAGCGTCCGGAAACGTATTCCCGCACTTGGTCTTCGAGGTAGCCCGTCACGATCACGACATCTCGGATGCCGCAGGCGACGAGGTTGTTGAGCGTCCGGCCCAGGATCGTTTCTCCTCCGATGGACAGCAGGCACTTGGGCACGGTGTCGGTGAGGGGTCGGAGGCGGGAAGAGATCCCCGCGGCCAGGATGACGCCTTTCATGAAACGACTTCTTGTTCGAGGCCGTGGTCGATCCTGTTCTGGACGATGTACATGATGGTTGCCCAAACATTGCCGGCGACGATCATCGCCCAGAAATAGAGATCGATGCGGTTGACGAGCGAGGTGATAATCAACACGGTGCCCTGGGTCGTGGAACCCAGGAACGTCCAAAGCCGCAGAGCGGCCCGATTCCTTCGATAAAATTCTTCGACGGGCTTTTTGCCTGATTTGGAATCTCCCCAATTCATGGTCATTCGTCTCTGAAGGGTCAGATATTGCAGGTACAGCCTAATGGACGCTTTGCGCAAGGGCTTTGCCTTGTGCACCGCCAGGCGCTCGAATTCATGTTTGAAGCTTTGATAATCATCTTCGTCTTGGGACGAGGACCCCTGGACATATTCGATAAAGCGATTGCGGTAGTAGTCCAAGGCCACCGAATGGAAGAGGTTGCTCAGGGCGGCGGCAAGAATGAGAAGCCACCACAGCCGACGGTCTCCCGATTCGGGAACCAAGCCAACGCCGATCCCGATGTAGATGGCGATCATGACCACATAATCGATCAGCCCATCCAGAATCCTACCCAGCCGCGTCCCGTTTTTTTTGAGCCTGGCCAGCTGCCCGTCACTGCAATCGATGACAATCGACAGGCCGTAAAAGATGGCGCCGGCGGCCACGGCCGAAGGATAGCCGAACCCGTAGCCAATCCCGCCCAGGACCCCGACAAACATGGAGATGATGGTCAGCTGATTGGGCGTGATGTTGGTCCGGTAGATGGCCTTGACAAGAGCGAACGCCAGGGGCCGATAAAAATAAAGGTCGAAGATTTCCTCGACTTCCCGGAGCTTCAGCGATCGCTTGTATTCGGCGAGCAGCGTCAACGGAGCCCTTTGTCCCTGGCAAAATCCCGGAAGGCGTTGGCGAGCTTCCGATTTTCTTGTTCGGTCCCAATGGTGATCCGGATACAGTTTTCAAGGTTCTTCTCATTGAAGAACTTGATGATCAGTCCCTTCTTCGTCAAATAGTCCTTGAGGGAAGCTTTGAATTTTTCCGGAATTTCGGCCAGGATGAAATTGGCGTTGGAGCGGTAGGCCTTGAAGCCGGGGATGGCGCCCAGCGTTCGGTAATACTCTTCTTTGTCCCGGATCATTTTCTGGCTGATCGTCGCATAATAATCGGGCGAGTCCAACGCGGCCAGCGCCAGCCGCTCGGAAATGCGGTTATAGCCGAGATAGCGGGCGCTGAACTTGGCCAGATTGGTCAGGTTTTTCCCCAGGAAGGCATAGCCGATGCGGACGCCCGCCAGCGCATAATATTTGGAGAAGGTCCGGATGACGATCAGTTCGGGGTATTCACTGGTGAACTCTTTGACGTAGTCGGCCTTGGCGCCGGCAAAACCCCAATAGGCTTCGTCCAAAACGATGACCGTATTCTTGATCGTCTTCAAGAGAAGTTTCAGGTCGTCCGCGTCCAGCGTGTTTCCCGTCGGATTATTGGGGGAGCTGATGAGGATCAGCCGGGGCCGGTGTTTAGCGGCGAGCGCGAGCAGACTCTCAACATCATAGAGGAATGAATCTGGACCGGGCACCATCGGATATTCAACGGTGATGCCGCCTTTTTCATCGGCGATGGATTTGTAATACCACCACGAGTGTGTAGGAATCATGATTGTTTCATTCTTGGACAAGTAGCAGTGAACCGCTTGTTTGAGGAGGTCTTCGCCGCCGTAGCCCAGAAGAATGATGCTTTCGGGGACTCCGAATTCCTTGGCCAAGCGTTCGGACAGGGTGCTTTTGACGCCCCTGGCAAAATCCTTGGAATACCAGCTGAGAAACTCGAGGCCCGAAGATTTCAGAGCCTCGTAGCAGGCAGGAGCCGGGCCGTAATTATTTTCATTGCGGTCCAGATAAATAGTTTCTTCGGTCATATTATCTTTCCCTCCTCAGAAATCTATTGGATATCAGAAATCTATTTAATAAATGAGATCGTTTTTTTTGAGAGAATGGCGATGATCGAACGCTTTGGCACGAAACCACTACTTCGTTGGGCTATTATACATATTCCCGGGGGCGATTTCAATATGGCTTCGGCGCGAGAACGCCCTTCTTGTTTGACTTTCCCGGCGCCCGATGGTATACACGATATTCCAGACTCAGTCTAGGAGGAAGATCATGCGCCGACGTCCATGTTTTGTCGTCTTTTGGTGTCTCGGTATATCCGTTCTGGCTTGGGCGTCCCAGAGTCTTCTCGCCCAAGGCATGTTCGAAGGGGTCAGCAGCAGGATCTACGCCGGGCTCGCCTTTTCCTACGGCAATTTCTCCGGCAAGAGCTTTGACGGGACTTACAGCTTCAGCGGGCCGGGCGATTATATCCCCGTCCCTAAAATGGAGGCGGCCAAAGGATTCGGTGCGGTGTTGGGATTCCGGGGAGAAAACGTCGGCATCGAGCTCAGCTATTATTATCATCGACACAATGGAACCCTGAGGGGTCCCACACTCCTAACCATCCAGGAAAAAGTCGGCAATCACAATCTCAATATCGATTTCAAAGGTCATTTCATGCCGGGAGGCCGCCTGGAAGGCTATTATCAGGCGGGCCTCGCCGTCGTCTTCATAACCGCGGACAAGGCGTTATTCGGGATCGAAGACAATGAATGGAAAACCACCGGCGACGTTATTTTTCAGGGCGCCGGCCTCGACTTTGGTCTCGGGCTGGACTTCTGGCTGATCCGTGGGCTCGGCTTAACGGCCGGCGTTTTCTACCGCCCGTTATTTTTCACGACGCTGAAAGAAAATCCTTATGGCCAGAGCGTCGACACGGGCACTTTTGATGTTGACGTCTCGGGCATGAAAGGACACGGCCTCGGAGTGATCATCGGAATTCTCGTCAATCTGAAATAATCAGGGCGAAAGGGCCTCGAGCACCTCTAGGGCCAATTCGGTTTTGCCAAGGGGCGGACTGATCTGCACGCCCCCAACCATGCCTTGGACAGCGGCCAAGATTTCTCGGGCAATGGCAATCCCCTCATTCCTGGCCCGCTCCGGGCTGATATCTTGGGCTTTCCTCATCCGCTCCATGATCTCCGGGGGGATGACGGCCCCGGGGACCTCATTATGCATGAATTCGGCGTTCCGCAGGCTCCACAGCGGCCAGATCCCCGCCAGGATCGGAATGCGGCAGCCTTCTGTCCTTTTCAAGAAATGTTCCAGCAGCCGGAGATCGAAGACGGGCTGGGTAATCGCAAATTCCGCGCCGGCCTCGGCCTTGGACTCAAATCGGGACAGCTCATAGTCCAGGTTGATCGCGCCCGGATTCACCCCGACCCCGATCAGAAATCCGGTCGGCGGGTCCATCTTTTTCCCGCCCATATCCAGACCGCAGTTGAGCGCGCTCACCATGTGGGTCAATCCGATCGAATCCACGTCGAAAACGGCCGTGGCATCGGGGTAGTCGCCGAGTTTCGGCGGATCGCCCGTGACGATCAGGAGATTCCGGATCTTCTGGGCATAAAGGCCAAGCAAGTCGGACTGCATGCCCAAAAGATTCCTGTCACGACACGTGTAGTGGAGAAGCGGTTCGATCTTCGCTTGTGAATTGAGAATGACGGCCAAGGCCATGGAGCTCATGCGGGCGCTCGCTCTTGGACCGTCGGGGATGTTGATGCAATCGACGCCGCGTCGCTTCAATTGGCGGGCGGCGGCCAGCGCCCGGGCCGTATCGAATCCGCGCGGCGGAACGATCTCCACGCTGACGACGAATTTTCTCTCGCCCAGCTTCCGGCCCAGCGCCGACTTATCCTGTGTTTTGACTGCCTTCTCTCCTCGCTCCTCTTCAATCGGCCCGGAAACACGAAGGAAGGTCGTCCGAGGAGGCTGGAGGGCTTTGATGGCTCCGCGCATGGCTTTGATATGGGCCGGAGTCGTGCCGCAGCAGCCGCCGACGATTTTCACCCCGCTCAGGATAAACCGTTTGGTGTACTCGGCCATATAATCGGGCGAACAGAGATAGATATTCCGGCCGTCCACGGCCCTGGGGATCCCGGCGTTGGGCATGGCCGACAGCGGCCGCTCGGTCAGCCGGGCCATCTTTTCTATGCACTGGAGCATAGCGGCCGGTCCCACGCTGCAGTTCACACCGATGACGTCCGCGCCCCAGGCCTCGAGCTTTTGGCTGAAGATTTCCGGCGTCGTCCCGTACAGGCTCACACCGTCTTCGTCAATCGTCATTTCGGCAATCAAAGGAAGGTCAGGGGAGAGCTTTTGGACGGCCAGGATCGCCCGGCGGACCTCGTTAATGTCCGCAAAGGTTTCGAGAATGAACAGGTCGATGCCGCCCTCCAAAAGCCCGCCTGCCTGCTGGGCAAAAGCCTGTTCGGCCTCTTCCACCGAAACCTGTCCCCAGGGTTCAATTTTGACCCCCAAGGGGCCGATAGATCCCGCGACAAGAACAGCCCGGCCGGCCTCCTGGCGCGCCAGCCGCGCCCCGGCGAGGTTGATCTCATGAACTTTGTCTTCGAGCCCGTGTTTTTTGAGTTTGAAACGGTTGGCCCCGAACGTGTTGGTCTCGATGACGTCCACGCCACTGCGAACGTACTCGCGGTGGACCTCCTGCACCAGTTCGGGACTGCGCAGGTTTAGCTCGTCAAAGCATGTGTTGAGGAAAACGCCCTTGTTGTAGAGCATGGTCCCCATCGCGCCGTCGCAAAGCAGGGCCTTGTCTTTGAGCGAATCCAGCAGCTGCGTCTTCGTCATAGGCCGCCCACTTGAAATCAACGGTCAAAAAATTATAATGTCCCTAGATCTCGGAAGTCAATGTCAAGGAGGAATCATGAAAAAGCTCATGTTTTATGGACTGGCGCTTCTAGTGGCCGGCGGCATGGCCGTGTCTCCCGCATGCTCACCCTCAAAAGAAGCGAATGACATCATCGCGCTTAAAGAGAAAATTATCGCGCTCCAAAATCAAGGGGAATTGGGGTTCCGGAATTTCACCATATGCACAAACATCACCGGGTTTGGATCCTATGTCCCGGCGGAATCCCCAGTTTTTAAATCGGGCGATCAGATGCACGTGTATTACGAGCCCGATAATGTTTTCACCGGCCGGCGGGAAAGCCTGTTTGAAGTCTGGTACACCCAGGACATGGTCGTTTTGGATGCCAAGGGCGAAATCCTCCTCAATAAGGCAGATGCCCTCGATTTCCACTACACTTCGAAATTGCCGGTCTTAGACCTGTATGCCACGAACTCGTTGAATTTTACCGGCCTGGCGCCCGGAAAATATCAATACAAAGCCGTCCTCAAAGACAAACTTCGAAACAAGGAAGCCACCAAAATCGTTGAATTCAGGATTGAATAGGACAAGCGTCGAGCTTCAGCGGATGTTGAGGCCGGGGAGGGTAAACTCCAGCTTATCAAAGAGCTTTAATTTCAGCCGGTCGGCCGACCCGGCTTTGAGTTCCAGCACGTAAGAACCCGGCCGTTTGGGTGTGTAGGAAGGGCAGGGGTCGGCTTTGCACGGCGGCACGTCCCGCTCGATATGGGCGATTCTTCTCTCCTTGTCCAGCCAGATCATATCCAGTGCGATCAGCGTGTTCTTCATCCAGAACGAATAATAATCTTCGACGTCAAAGACGAACAGCATCCCCTGGTCGGGCAAGAGCTTTTCCCGGAACATCAGCCCTTTTTGCCGTTCTTCATCAGTGGCCGCCAGCTCGGCCGTGATCGATGGGCCGCCCGGCAGATAAATCTTGATGAATTTATCTTTGCCCGACTGGGCCGAGCATAAGAGCAGGGCGCCGGTCAGGCCGGCCATGAGGACGACAGATGCGATTTTTTTTAACATGGTTCCCCTCAATGAACAGAAATGAGCGGCACAAAACGGACAGGCAGGAGCCGCTTTTCCTTGAATAGATCGTGTTCCCTGATGATGAGGACCAGCTCCTGAAATTCGAGGCCGACGGGAATGATCATGCCGCCCGTGACGGCCAGCTGATCCTGCAGGGCTTTGGGCACGGAGCCCGGCGCCGCAGTGACCATAATGGCATCGTAGGGCGCATGGTCTTTCCAGCCCGTCGTGCCGTCGCCAATCTTAAATTGGACATTGGAATACCCCAGGGCCCGGAGGACCTCCTGGGCTTTGAGGGACAGAGATTCCACCAGCTCGATGGTATAGACATCGTTGGCGATTTCCGCCAGGACGGCGGTCTGGTAGCCCGAGCCCGTTCCGATTTCGAGGATTTTCTCTCCGCCCCGCAGTTCGAGGGCTTCGGTCATATAGGCGACAATATAAGGCTGGGATATGGTCTGCCCTTCTCCGATGGGAAGAGGCTCATCCTGATAGGCGTAGGACGTCATGGCATCCGAGACGAACAGATGCCGGGGGATTTTCCGCATCGCCGCCAGGACTCTGGGATCGTGGACGCCGCGGGAGGCAATCTGGTCGTTCACCATCTTCTCTCGTTCCCGCGAAAAAACGTCCCGCATGTCATTAATAGGCCCGGGCAAAATAGGCCGCGGCTTTGGCCTCTTTCCGGCAGTAAACACAGACTCCCGTAACCGGCTGACTTTCCTTGTCGAGGGGAATCACCCGGATAGTGGCCATCGTGTCGTCCTTGATCTTGTCCTCGCAGGCGTCACTCCCGCACCAAAGGCTCTTGACGAACCCCCGCTTGGTCTCCATGATGTCTTTGAATTCTCGGTAATCGCGGGCTTCGCGCGTGTTCTCCTTCAAGAACGCCGCTGCGGCCTGGAAAAGCGAGGCCTGGATATCCTCCAGGATGGCCGGGACTTCTGCCCCGAGACCATCCAAGGGAAGCGATTGTTTTTTCTTGGTATCCCGCCGGACCAGTACGGCCTGCCCAGCTTTGACATCCCGCGGGCCGATCTCGATCCGCAGCGGCACCCCGCGCATCTCATACTCAGAGAATTTCCAGCCGGGTGTAAATTCCTCGCGGGCATCAAGCTGGACTCTCAAGCCGGCCTTCTTCAAGTTCTCTTCGACGGCAAGGGCCGCGGGAAGCACATTTTCCTTCCAAGATCCCAAGGCAATGGGAACGATCACAACTTGGATCGGGGCGACGTGCGGAGGCAGCCTCAGCCCCGAATCGTCGCCGTGGCTCATGATCAGGGCGCCGATGAGACGAGTTGTCATCCCCCAGGAGGTCTGCCAGACGTACTGAAGAGTCTGGTTCCGGTCTTCGAACCGGATATTGAAGGCCTTGGAGAAATGCTGGCCCAGGTTGTGCGACGTCCCCATCTGGAGCGCTTTTCCATCCGACATCAAGGCCTCGATGGCGTAGGTCTCCTGGGCCCCCGCGAATTTCTCCCGGACCGACTTTATTCCCGAGATCACGGGGATCGCCAGCTCCGTCTCGACAAACTCCTTATACATCGAAAGGATGAGAAGCGTTTCTTTCTGGCCTTCCTCGGCGGTCTCATGGCAGGTGTGGCCTTCCTGCCATAAAAATTCCGTCGTCCGCAGGAAGGGCCGGGTGACTTTCTCCCAGCGGACGATATTGGCCCATTGATTGATCAGAACAGGCAGGTCGCGCCAGGACTTGATCCACTTGGCATACATATGCCCGATGATGGCTTCTGACGTCGGCCGGACGGCCAGCCGTTCTTCCAACTCCTCGTTTCCCCCCACGGTGACCCAGGCGACCTCGGGAGAAAATCCCTGGACGTGCTCCGCTTCTTTTTGCAGGAAGCTCTCCGGAATGAACAGCGGAAAATAGGCGTTGACATGGCCCGTGGCTTTGATCCGCTGGTCCATCAGCCGCTGGATATTTTCCCAAACGGCATAACCGTAGGGCCGGATGACCATCATGCCTTTCATCGGGGCATAGTCGGCCAGCTCCGACTTCTGGATGATCTCGACGTACCAGCGCGAAAAATCGTCTGTTTTCGGCGTGATGTGTTTGACCAATCGTTCGTCTTTACTCACCGTGTTCTCCGCAGTCCAAATTCGTGGTCATTCTATCGTCCACCCCTGATTTTGTCAACTCGATAGGGGCGATGCCCCCTCAAGAGGTGGCGCGGCGGGGGCAGAGGTGACACTCTAAAAAAAAATTTCACCCCTTTATTCATCCAAAGGGGTGATTGACCGGGCCTTTCAGCCATGGCATCTTAGCCTCGACGTGTTAAGAAAAGGAAGCGGAGCATGTCGAGAAAGGTATTTGTAGATCATGTTGAAGTCTTAGGCCCACAAGACGAAGGGTTCACATTTCCCCTGCCCGCCCTGGTCGCGGGCTTAAACGCCAGGGGCAAAGAATTCACCGAGGAAACGATCCTCTCGTATATCAGCCATCAGGGTTCGTCTTTCTACCTCAAAAACCAGGTCAACATCGGCTCGCGGCTGAGGTTGGAGATCGACCTCCCGGAAAAGCTGGCTGAAGACAAGAACCTGAAGCTCGTCGTCAAAGGCAAAGTGGCCCTCGTCGAGGCCCTCGACGGCCATAACGCCAGCCAGAAAGTCACCATCCGCTTCGACAGCAAATACATCATCAAGCCCGAAGAATAAGGATTCCTGCCATGTATCAACCGTCCGGCCAAGACCTTTCCAAATCGTTCAAGAGGGAGCGCCAGTTTGAGCTATCCCTTCCGGCCATCGTCAAGGGGGCAGATGCCCAGGAGAGGGATTTCTCGGAGGAAACCCAGATCTCGCATCTGAGCGCCAATGAAGTGACCTTTTGGCTCCGCGCCAAGGTCATGATCGGCGCCAAGCTTCTCCTCTCTCTCACCATCCCCAGGACCTTCCTTCTGGAATCCCCGCTGCAGCTTTCTCTGTCCGGGACGGTCTGCTTCGTCAAATCGGACATGAGCGTCGAGAAGAAAAACCAGCTGATCTCGATCAGGCTCGACAAAAGCTACCAGATCTCGACCCTCCCCGTCTAAGCCATTCCCGGCTGACCTCCCGACTCGATATTCCTTGACAATCGAGTCTCGATTTTTATAAAATTCGAAAAAAGTGTTAACGAATTGCCAAAAATTGCCAAAGGGGCAAATAAAAGTATGAACAAGAAAAAATTCCAAGTTTCGGAAGATCCAAAAATCAAAGTGCTCATCTTCTGTCCTTCGGACTTGATCCTGTCCGGAATCCTGAAAGCCTTGGAGACGGATTCTCAGCTGGAAGTCGTCAATATCGAAAAGAACACGCTCGAGTCGTTCATGGAATCCATCCGGAAACTCCATCCCCAGGTCATTCTTTTTGCCAGCACCGAAACGCTGCCCAATATGCGAGAGATCTGCAAAGCGATCCGGGAGATCTCCAAAGACCAGATTAAATCCCAGATGTTGCTGTTAGGCAACATCCCCTCGCACGAGGAGATCGTCAGCCTCATTAACGTCGGCGCCCGGGGTTATTTTGATTTTAACGACCCCTCGGGTCAGCTGGCGGAAGCCATCCGGGTCATTCACAAAGGCGAGATCTGGCTGCCGCGGGATAAAATGAGCAGCATCATGGACCGGATCATCTCCGTGGTCGGCCGGGACCTCAAGGAAAAAACGCTCGACCAGCTGACGCCGACCGAATTTCAAGTCTTGAAGCTAATCGGTCAGGGCAGGAGTAACGACGAAATCGCCGAGACCCTGTTCATCAGCAAGAACACGGTCCGGTCCCACATCAAGAGCATCTATGCCAAGCTGGACACACATAGCCGGCTCCAGCTGGCTCTCTACGCCATCAACTCGGCTCTTTTCTAAAAGGGTGAGATTGCCATGCCAAAAACAGCCGCAACAAAAAGCGTAAAGACAAGGAAATCACAAAAGACGCTGGTGCCTCCGATCAACCGCCGGAGAGAATGGCGCTTCGACCTTCCCCTGTCGGCCGTCGTGGAAGGCAGGCTGCCGCAGGGCAAAAGGTTCAAAGAAGCCTCGCTGCTGGAAAACATCAGTTCGGGGGGGGCGTACTTCTGCCTGGACTCAGGCGTTGTCGTCGGATCCAAGCTCAACCTCTTCATCGATCTGCCCCTTGAGCTCACCGAAGGGAAAAAGATCAAGCTGCGGGTTGGAGGGATCACGGTCCGCTTAGAGAAGCCCGACAGAACCGGCAAAAAGCAGGGCGTGGCCGTCCGTTTCAGCAAAGACTTCAAATTCGTTTCCGGCCAGCAGCCCAAATAGCCTCCCCAGATCCCGCATGCTCATCGTCGCCTTGACGGGAGGTATCGCCACCGGAAAATCGATTGTCTCCGAAGCTCTCCGCCGGCACGGCGGCTATATTCATTCTGCGGACCAGACGGCCCGCGAGCTCATGGAGCCCGGGCAGCCGGCTTGGCAAAAAGTCGTGGCCCGCTTCGGCAAGGCTATCCTCAACCCCGATCAAACCATCGACCGCTCCGCTTTAAGCCGGATCATATTTGACGACGGGAAGGCCAGACTTTTCCTGAACCGTCTGATCCATCCGCTCGTTCTCGAAAAAAAGAGGGAACTGATCGATCGCCTGGCCAAGGAAGGAAACGTCAAGATTTTTATCTCGGAGGCGGCCCTGACGATTGAAGCCGGCTTCACCGGTTTCTTCGACAAGGTCATCGTTGCCCATTGCAGGCCCGAGATCCAGATTCAGAGATTGATGGAGAGGGACGACATCGACCGGGCCGAAGCATTAAAAAAAATCCAAGCCCAAATGCCGGCCGAAGCCAAGCGCCAATACGCCGACTACGCCATCGACACGTCAGGAACAATCGAGGAGACGATCCGCCAATCCGAGCAGGTTTATGCAAAGCTGCTCAAAGACTTCGAACAAAAAAACCAGGCCGGGCGCCGAGAATAGCCGTGAGGAAACGCCGTTAAAAACCCGAGAAGGAGCGAGACCGCACCCCGATCTTTTCTTTGAGCGCGGCGGCCAGCAGGGGAATGAGGATCTCGTGGGGGCCGACAAAATAGAACCCTCTGCTTTTTTTCCCCAAGGGCCTGCGGACGACATTCTGGTCAGGCCTGTAGTGATGGATAAAATCAAAAACGGCCGTCGAAAAATTCTGCAGCCGAAAGCCCTTGTTCCGGACCAGTGAAACCGCCTTGAGAAACACTTCGGGCAAGACGACCGCCGAACCGATATTCATAAACACGCCGCCGCCGTCCAGCCTGCGGACCAGGGCGCTGAACAGAAAAAAATCCCTGAGCGAGGTCTTTCCCAAGGCCTCTCCGCTCGCTTGAGGATGCATATGGATCGTGTCCGTTCCGATGGCCACATGCACGGTGGCCGGCAGGCCCAATCGATAGGCGGTTCCCAGAAGGCTGAAGCGTTTATAGGGGAACTTCGAGCGCGCGATCATCCGACCGACGGCTTCTCCCAATCCCATGCCGCTCTCGGCTCCCCGACGGATGGCCTCGTTCAGCATTTCGCTTGTTTCCGCAGCCATGCCGAACCGGCCTTTTTGGATCTGGACTTCGACATCCTCGGACGTCCTCCCGCAGAAGGCAATCTCAAAATCGTGGATAATTCCGGCTCCGTTAAAGGCCAGGCCGTTGATCCAGCCGTCTTTCATCAAGTCGATCACCACCGGTCCGAGGCCGACCTTCAGGACATGGGCGCCCATGGCCGCGATCACCGCTTTTTTGCGATTCCTGGCTTTCTCCAGCCGCGCCACGAATTCTTGAAAATCTTTGGCCGCTAAAAATTTCGGAAGGTTTTGGATGAAACGGGACACAGAATCTCCGGGCGCGGGCGGCTTGGCGAAATCCCGAATGAGAACCTTGCTCGGCCGCGACCGAAGCGAGTTCGTCTTTAGCCCCCGGGGAGAGATCGATCGAATGTTATTGGCCAAGGCCCGACCCCCTTTTCGAGTCCATTCGGTGATGCATCGAGCCGGAGATGATCAAGATGACGGCCGGTTGGAGATTTCTTTCAAATCCTGGCCGCAGCGGAATTTGATCCGCTTGCCCTGAGTGATGTGGATCTGCTTTTTTCGGCGGATGTCCCTGCCGTAACCCGTCTTTTTGGCGACGACCTTGAAGCTCCCGAATCCCCGGATCTCCACTTTTTCCTTGTGGGCCAGTGCGGCCTTGAGAGCTTCAAGGATGGTCTCCACGATTAACAACGACTTCGCCCCGTTGAATTCGGATTTCTTCTCGATCTCGAGGGCAATATCGTTCTTAATCATGGACGGCTCCTTCGTGATTATTAAAATTAATTTATTGAAGATAAAATGTCAAGATAATTTATTGACTTACCGGAAGGTCCTTTCTATAATAGAATCAACGTGAAGAAAATACTTCTCCCGCTCCTGACCGTCCTGCTTTTTCCCCTCTTTTTGTCCCCTGCCATCCTCAAAATCACGGTCGATGCGGCTATTCATCCGGTGACGTCCCAATATATCCGCGGCGCCATCGACCGCGCCGACCGCGAGCAAGCGTCCCTCCTCATCATGGTCCTGAACACGCCCGGAGGCCTGGATTCGTCCATGCGGGAAATCATCGAAAAAATCCTTTCCGCCAAGACGCCCGTGGCGGCCTACGTCAGTCCGAGCGGCGCGCGGTCCGCCTCGGCGGGCTTTTTCATCGGCGTGGCCTGCGACCTGTTCATCATGGCGCCTGGAACGAACACCGGCGCCGCCCATCCCGTGGGCATCTCGGTGACGGGCCAGTCCATGGACAAAACCATGGAGGACAAGGTCACCAATGACGCCGCGTCTTACATCAAAACCCTCGCCGAAAAACGCGGCCGCAATATCAAGATGGCCGAGGACGCGGTCCGGAAAAGCCTATCCTATACGGAAAAGGAGGCCTTGGAAGGCGGCGTCATCGACCTCATTGCCAAAAATGACCAGGACATCATCGACGCCTTCGACCAGAAAACCATCCATCGCTTCAAGGGCGAGTCGCAGGTTCTTCACTTGAAAAATGAGCCGGTCGTGGACGTCCCCATGTCGTCCCGCCAGAAATTCCTTCTGACCATCTCCAACCCCAATCTGGCCTACATCCTGCTCATGTTGGGGCTGCTTGGGCTGTATTTCGAATTCGCCAACCCGGGCGCCATCCTGCCCGGCGTGCTCGGCGGCATCTCGCTTCTCCTGGCCATATTTGCCTTTCAGATCCTGCCGATCAATTACGTCGGGCTGATTCTCATCCTTCTGGCAATCTGCATGTTCGTCCTGGAAGTAAAGGTCCACAGTTACGGGGTGCTCTCGATAGGAGGAATCACCGCCATGATCATCGGTTCCATGATGCTTGTCAAGGCTCCCATCCCCGAGCTCAAGCCCAGCCTGAAGATTATCATCCCGGTCGCCCTGGGGATTTCGCTCATTCTCATTTTTCTTGTGACCCTCGTCATCCGGGCCCATATGAGAAAAGCGACGACCGGAAAAGAGGGATTGATCGGCGAGATCGGCGCGGCCCTGACGGACCTTGCTCCGGAAGGCCGGGTCTTCGTCCATGGTGAATACTGGCAGGCAGAAGCCGAGGCTCCCGTCCCCAGAGGGTCGCCCGTCAAAGTTGTACAGGTTTTATCCCATCTCAAGCTTCGCGTCACGAAGGCGAATGATGGGAACAAATAATATGGGTTGAGACTTTACCGTCAAAACATCTCGACAAGGAGGTTTCTATGATTACGTATCCTATGATTGTCCTCGGGCTCATCATTCTCTATGTGCTGAATTCCATAAAAATCCTGAGGGAATATGAACGGGGTGTGATCTTCCGCCTCGGCCGCGTGCTTCCCAACGCCAAAGGCCCCGGAATCATTCTTGTCTTTTCGCCCATCGACCGGATCGTCAGAATCAGCCTGCGGATTATCGCCATGGAAATCCCGCCGCAGGATATCATCACCAGGGATAACGTATCGGTGAAGGTCAGCGCCGTTCTTTACTTCCGGGTCATCGAGCCATTGAAATCGGTTTTGGAAGTTCAGGATTACCTGTACGCGACATCGCAGCTGGCCCAGACAACGCTGCGCAGCGCGCTCGGTCAGGTCGAACTCGATGAGCTTCTTTCGCAACGTGAAAAACTCAATACACGGCTTCAGGAAATTCTCGACCAGCACACATCCCCCTGGGGCATCAAGGTCCAGCTCGTGGAGATGAAACAGGTGGACCTTCCGGAGAACATGCAACGGGCCATCGCCAAGCAGGCCGAAGCAGAGCGCGAGCGCCGAGCCAAGGTCATTCACGCCGACGGCGAGTTCCAGGCTGCCGACAAGCTCCTCCAGGCCGCCAACATTATCTCGACCAATCCCCAAGCCCTCCAGCTGAGGTTCCTGGGCACTTTGACCGACATCGCCGCAGAGAAGAATTCCACGATCGTATTTCCGTTGCCCATGGAGCTCCTGAAAGCTTTTAGTTTTCATAAAGAAGAGAAACAATAAGGCCGATGGAAAAGAATAAGGAATTCCGCGAACTGCAGTTTTCGAGCACCCAGCTCGTCTTTGTCTTTTTGGCCATCCTGGTGCTCGGCGTTTTCATTTTTCTGCTGGGCGTTTCCGTGGGCAAGAAACAGGTCCAGCTTTCCGCCGAGGCCGGCGGTCCGGGCCAGCTCAAAGCCGAGAAGGTCGCCGAAAAACCGACCCAGCCTGCAGAACCGGGCGCCGGCGAAATTCAAAAGGAACTCCAGTCTCACCAACAGGCGAAGCAGGAAGAAGCCAAGACTGAAGTCAAACAGGCCGCGGGCGGGCAAAAACCTGCGGTCAAGCCGGAAGCGCCCGCAGCCAAGGGAAAGACCGGCGAAGCCAAACCTCTGACCGAAACAAAAAAAGCGTCAGAAACAAAGGCCAAGCCGGAGACCGAAAAGCCGGCGGTGAAGGCGGCCGAATCCAAGAAGGGCGCACAGTTCTATATCCAGGTCGGCGCCCTTGGAGACAGGGATGCCGCCTCGACCTATGCCAAAAAACTGGAAAAAGAAGGCTTTCCGGCACTTGCCCTGGACCCGCTGCCCGTGGATAAAAAGGCCGTTTTCCGGGTCAGGGTCGGTCCTTATGAGTCCAAAGAAGAGGCAGACGTAGTCCGGACAAAACTGGCCGCCGCTCTCAAGAAGAAAGCGACGGACTTCTTCCTTGTCCGCTAGATACTCCCGAATTCAAGGTAACGCCGTAGAAATTTTCCGCCGAACCGGGAGGTTGATTTGAGAACCAAACTCACGGACATCGTTTTTGCGGTTCTGTGCGGGGTCCTGACCGCCCTGGCTTTCCCGAAGATCGGCCTCCCCTTCTTCGCCTGGATTTCTTTGATTCCGCTCTTTTTCATCACGTCCCGGAGAACGGCAAAATCGTCGTTCTTAATCGGCATTGTGGCGGGGACTTTTTTTTACGGAGTGTTGCTCTATTGGGTCCCCTCGGTGCCGGCGCATTACGGCCATCTATCCACGTTCCTTAGCATCCTGGTCTATTTATTCCTGATCGTCCTCCTGGCCCTCGTCTGGGCGCTTTTTTGGGCGCTTTTTGCCAGGATCCACCGGTCTTACCCGGAGATGGCCTATTTGGCCGCTCCCTTTCTCTGGGTGGCCTTTGAGTATATCCTTACCAACATCTTGACCGGGTTTCCCTGGGGAGTGCTCGGCCTCAGCCAGTTCAAGAATCTTTCGTTTATCCAAACAGCATCGATCACCGGCATCTACGGAATCTCTTTTGTCCTTGTCCTCTTCCAGAGCCTGTTTGTCTATGCCATCAACGCCGTGAAGAGGTGGCCGTTTGCATGCGCCATCATCTTGATGGTCGTCCTCCATCTGGGCGGTTTCTTGAGCCTGAAAAAGGTGGCGGTCACGGAGGAATCCTTCACGGCATCGGTCGTCCAGGGGAATGTATCCTCGGATATCAACTGGAATGAGGTTTCGACCCAGGACATCTTGAAATTGTTTGAGGAGCACATGGAACTCAGTCAGAAGTCCTACGAAAAAGGCGCCCAGCTGATCATTTGGCCTGAATTCTCCGTGCCCCTCTGCTTTGGCTGCGAAGACGCCCTTTATCAAAATTTCAAGCGGATTCTTTTCCAATTTGCCCGGGACTCCCAGTGCACCCTTCTCCTGGGGACCAACGAAGCCACGGGGCCGCCTGACCAAAGGCTCTATCATAACACGGCCCTCTGTCTTGCCCCCGACTTCGCCATCAGCACTTACTATAAGATGCACTTGGTCCCGTTCGGAGAATACACTCCCTACAAAAAGATTTTCAGGTTCATCGAAGAAGTGACCCATGCCATCGGCGAAATCAGCCCCGGGACCGAGCCTGTTCTTCACACGTTCAAGAACCTGAAATTCGGATCGCCGATTTGCTACGAGATCATCTTTCCCGACCTGGTCCGGCGCTTCACCAAGAAAGGCGCCAATTTTTTGGTCACGATCACCAACGATGGCTGGTACGGCAACACCTCGGCCCCTTATCAGCATTTTGCCAATGCCGTTTTTCGGGCTGTGGAAAACAGGCGCTTTGTGCTGCGTGCCGCGACGACGGGAATCAGCGGGCTCATCGACCCCTACGGCCGGATCCTGGCCCAATCCACGATCGGCACCCAGACATTCCTGACCGGAACCGTAACCCCCTCCAATCAATTGACGTTTTACGCCCGGTTCGGCAATGCCTTTTCTTATCTATGCTTGACTTTGGCCGTGACAGCCTTTATCCTGGCCCTTTTAAAGCGACGACCATGACCTCGAACAATCCCATTTCCGCCGAGCACTTTTCCGACCTTCAGGCCAAGGCCAGAGAAGTTTTCCTCAAATTCGAAGAGCTTCGAGGTTTTCTTTGACCTCGACCAAAAAAAGGCCCAGGTCGAATCGCTGAACCAACAATTGGTCACTCCCGCTGTCTGGCAGGACCAGAAAAAATCTCAAACGCTCCAGCAGAGCAAAAAACGTCTGGAACGCGAAGTCCTGTTTCTCACCGGGCTCTACGAAAAAAAGGAAGAGCTCGACGTTCTGCTCGAGCTGGCGAAGGAAGGGGAAAATGTCGACCGGGAATTTGAACAGAGCCTGGCGGGTTTCCAAAAACGCCTGGAGGATGCCGAGCTCCAAACGCTCTTCTTCGAGGCCGATGACCTGCGCAACGCCATTCTGACCATTCACCCGGGCGCCGGAGGAACGGAATCCCAGGACTGGGCCCAGATCCTCCTCAGGATGTACCTGCGCTATGCCGAGCGCAAAGGGTATAAAACGGAAGTCCTGGACCTCATGCCGGGCGAAGAGGCGGGGCTGAAAAGCGCCACCCTGCGCATCGAGGGGGATTATGCCTATGGCAACCTCAGCCAGGAATCCGGCGTCCACCGCCTGGTCCGCATTTCGCCGTTCGACGCCAATAAGCGCCGCCACACATCCTTCGCCGCCGTCTTCGTCTTCCCGGAAGTGGATGAAGACATCGAGGTCGACCTCAATCCCGAGGACCTGCGCATCGATACCTACCGGGCCGGCGGCCGGGGCGGCCAGCACGTCAATGTCACCGACTCGGCCGTCCGTATCACTCATATCCCGACCGGCATCGTCGTCCAATGCCAGAACGAGCGCTCCCAGCACAAGAACAAAGCCGCTGCCCTGAAGGTCCTCAAGGCGCGCCTCTATGAGCTGGAGAAGAAAAAAAAACTGGAAAAGATCGAAAAAATTGAGGATGCGAAAACGGACATCGCTTGGGGCAACCAGATCCGGTCCTATGTCCTCCATCCCTACAAGATGATCAAGGACCTGCGGACGAAATTGGAGGTCGGCGATACGGACCGCGTGCTTGACGGCGACCTCGATGAATTCATCAAGGCCAGCCTGCGCCTGCGGAAAAAGACTTCACCATAAAAAAAGGACGGTTCTATCCTTTCAAAACGAGGAAATCAAACCGTCCCCTTTGATTTTTGTTTTATTTCGTCCCAAATCTTATCCATCTCGTCCAAGCTTGCCCGACCGAGCTCTTTCCCCTGGGCTTGGAGCGTTCGCTCAAGCTTGGCAAACCGCTTCATGAACTTGTCGTTGGCTTGGCGCAGGGCGAGCTCTGGGTTGAGGCTCAGAAGCCGCGCCACATTGGCCAAGGCAAAAAAAACGTCGCCGATTTCTTCCTGTGCGTGTTTGCGCCGGCGGGTTTTCAGGGCATGCTCCAGCTCGCCGATTTCCTCCTTGACTTTTTGGAGCGCCTCGGCAGGGCCCGGCCAATCGAAGCCGAAATGGGAGACGCGCTGGCCGACCTGGTAAGCGGCCAGCAGCGACGGGGCCTGACGAGAAATTCCTTCAAAATGAGACTCCCGTTTTTTCTCGGTCTTTTTCTGGCGGATCCATTCGTCGAGCACCCGTCGGGCCGACCGGATCTTTTTCGCGCCGAAGACATGGGGATGGCGCCGGATCATTTTTTGATTGATGCCGTCGAGGACGTCGGCGATGGAGAAGAGGCCTTTTTCCTCAAAGATGCGGGACAGGAAGACAATCTCCATCAACACATCGCCCAACTCCTCGGCCAGGGCCTGCGGACGTCTGCCGGCCGCCGCATCCACGGCCTCGTAGACCTCTTCAAGAAAATAGCTGGTGATGGTTCGCTCATTCTGCTCCTTGTCCCAGGGGCAGCCGTTTTTGCCCCGCAGCCTGCCGATGATCCCGACGAGCGTCCCAAATTGATCGCCGATATTTTTTCCCGTACTCATGATATTCTCTCCGCCAGGTTTTTCTCATTATAACCACCCCACAACAATTTAACAAACTCCTAACAACTTTTAACAACTTCATACGAAAAAATCCTTATCGAGAAGCCGGAGAGCAAAATGACGATGTGGAAAAAAATTTTATGTGTTTTTCCTCAATTCAATTTCTTTTATGAGGACCGTCTCCCTCGCCTTGAATTTTGCGGCCAAACTAGATAACATTCTTTTCTTCCAGCGCTGGTTGGCTTGTGGTAAAATCACCTGCGCTGGATTTATTGAACAAGGCCAACATCATCCATCCTAAGGGACAAAAGGCCATGACCGACGAACAGGCGAAAGATTTCTCGATCCCCGGGGAAATAAAGACGGGCGAAGCGGGAGAGTTCCTGCCGCCGCTGGACTTCAGCTCCATCGTCTTTCCCTTCTACACGCAGGCGCTCGTTAAGCTGGGGCTGATGGAGGACCCGGTCAAAAAAGCGATCGACGAAAACCTGGACTTCGCCAAACGGCTGATCGATATCCTCGACCTGCTCAAAGTGCGGACCCAGGGACATCTCCGGCCCGACGAAGAGACATTTCTCGAGTCGTGCCTCGTCCAGCTCAAATTGAGCTATATGAAAAAGGCGAACATCATCAAGCTGTGAAGCCATGAAGGTCTTCCGCTCCTTCGAAGAATTCACCAGTCTCTCCAGGCATTCGGCACTGGCCATCGGAAACTTCGACGGCCTGCACCTGGGACATCAGAAAATCCTGAAATTCCTGGTCCGCCTGGCCAAGCGCCAGAAGCTTCTCTCCTGCGTGCTGACCTTCTCGCCCCATCCTGAAAAAATCTTCGGACCCGACAAAATCTGCATGATCCAGACCCTCGAACAGCGCCTGGAAGGCATCGAAAAAATCGGTGTGGAAGCGACCCTGGTCGTCCCCTTCAACCGCAGGTTTGCCAATCTTCGCGCCAGGGATTTCGTCGAAAAAATCCTGGTCCATTCCGCCGCCGTCCGGGCCGTCATCCTCGGCCGGAATTTCCGCTTCGGGAAAAAGCGCGAGGGGGACATTCCCGCCCTGCGCCGGTATGGCGATGCATTCGGCTTTGAAATCCATAGCATCCCCCAGGTCAAGAAGAACCGAACGACCGTCAGCTCCAGTCTCATCCGCGACCTCCTCGAACGGGGGTCCGTCGAGCAGGCCGGCGCGCTGTTGGGACGGGCCTATGAGATCGAGGGCGACGTCATCCCGGGAGACCGGCGCGGAAAATCCTTGGGATTCCCCACGGCCAATATCCAGAGCCCGAACGAAATCATTCCCCGCGGCGTGTTCCTCACGCTCATTGGCGTCCAGGACAAGCGCCGGCCGGCCCTGACGAACGTCGGCCTCCGCCCCACCGTCGGCCGAAACAAATTGACCATCGAAACCTATATCCTCAACTTCAAACGGACGATTTATGGAGAACCGGTGAAAATCGAATTTCTCAAGAAGCTCAGGGACGAGCAGGCCTTCCCCACCCTGCCGGACCTCGCCCGCCAGATCCAGAAAGACGTGGAAGCCGCCGGCGGCTATTTCCAGGGGCGTGGAATTTTTCCATAGAAGCGATCCCCGTTCTATGGTATAAAATACGGGATATGTTTCCCGGGCCGGGAACGTCTCTGATCCTGGGTCAGGAGCAAGGATATGGAAGAAAAAATCAAAGCCAGCGTGATGGACGCCAGCAAGATCAAGCGTGTCGTGTACCGGATGGCGACGGAAATCCTCGAGCGCAATCGCAACCTGAGGAACCTGGTCATCGTCGGCATCCGGACCCGGGGCATTTATATCGGCAAGCGGATTGCCAAGCTCGTCAAAGAGATGGAAAAGGTCGAGATCCCCGTCGGCGTCATGGACATCACGTTGTACCGTGATGACTTTTCAGAGATTGAGACCCAGCACATGGTTCAGAAGACCGAGATTCAATTTTCAGTCGCCAAGAAAGACGTGCTCCTCGTCGACGACGTCCTTTTCACCGGCAGGACGATCCGCGCCGCCATGGACAGCCTGTTCGACATCGGGCGGCCGAAGACGATCCAATTGCTGGTCCTCATCGACCGTGGCCATCGAGAATTGCCCATCCGCGCCGACTATGTCGGAAAATCGCTGCCCACCTCCCGGCGCGAACTGGTCCAAGTCCATCTCAAGGAGATTGACAACCGCGACGAGGTATTGATCACCGAGCCGGCGGAACTGACGAAATAGGAGAGGAGCCTTGGAACTCAAACAGAAACACCTCCTGGGCATCGAACATCTCAAGGCCTCGGATATCCTGGCCGTGCTGGACACGGCCGAGTCCATGGCGGAAATTTCCACCCGCGAGGTCAAAAAAGTCCCGACCCTTCGGGGCAAGGTGATCGTCAACCTCTTCTTCGAGCCAAGCACCCGCACCCGCAGCTCCTTCGAGCTGGCGGCCAAGCGGCTGAGCGCCGACATCCTCAATTTCAGTCAGCAGTCCTCCAGCGTGGTCAAGGGAGAAAGCCTCAAGGATACGGTTCTCAACCTGGAAGCCATGAGCCCTGATGCTCTGATCATCCGTCATTCTTCGTCGGGCGCGCCCTACTTTGTGACGACGTTCTGCCGGTCCCACGTCATCAATGCCGGCGACGGGTCGCATGAGCATCCCACCCAAGCCCTGCTCGATGCCTTCACCATCCGCCAGAAAAAAAAGGGCTTCAAAGACCTCAAAGTCCTGATCGTCGGGGACATCCTCCACAGCCGGGTGGCCCGGTCCAATATCTTCTGTTTGAAAAAGCTCGGCGCAAAGGTGACGCTGGTCGGCCCTCCGCCACTTCTGCCCAAGGAGTTCAAAGCCTTCGGTGTGGAGGTCGAACACGACTTCGATAAAGCTATCCAAGGGGCCGATGTGGTCATGATGCTCCGCATCCAGATGGAACGGATGCAGAAAAACTTTTTCCCATCGATCCGCGAATACAGGAACCTGTATTGCCTGACGCCGAAGCGCTTCAGCCTGGCCCAGAAGGACGCCATCATCATGCACCCCGGTCCGATAAACCGCGGCGTAGAAATCACGGATGATATGGCCGCCTCGGCTCAATCCGTCATCCTCACCCAGGTGGAAAACGGGATCTCCGTCCGGATGGCTGTGCTTTACCTTTTGTTAGGAGGCAAGGACCGTGAGATTACTGATTAAAAACGGACGGGTGATCGACCCTCAGTCTGGGACGGACGAGACTCTTGATATCCTGATCGACAAGGGGAAGATCGTCGATCTCAAGGCCAAGATCGATGTCAAAGAAGCCAAGGTCGTCGACGCTTCCAGGCTCGTCGTCGCTCCCGGCTTCATCGACATGCACGTCCACCTCCGGGAGCCGGGGCAGGAACACAAGGAAACCATTGAAAGCGGCGCGCTGGCGGCCGCCAAGGGAGGCTTCACGTCCATCTGCGCGATGCCCAACACCTCCCCGCCGAATGACCGCCGGCAGGTGACGGAATACATCCTGTCCGAGGCGGCAAAAAGGGCCGTCGTCAATGTTTTCCCGATCAGCGCCATCACCAAGGGGCTCCAGGGCGCGGAGCTGACAGACATGGCCGATCAGGTGGCGGCCGGGGCCGTGGCTTTTTCTGATGACGGCAAGTGCATCCAGACTAGCCAGGTGATGTGGCGGGCCCTGGAATACTCCAAATTCCTGCACACTCTCATTATCGATCACTGCGAGGACCAAAGTCTCAGCGAAGATGGGGTCATGCACGAAGGCCTGAATTCCTACCAGCTCGGGCTCCGGGGCATTCCAGCCGCGGCCGAAGAGATCATGGTCGCCAGAGACCTCATTCTGGCCGAAAAGGCCGAGACAGGCGTTCATATCGCCCACCTGAGCACGAAAGGCTCGGCCCATCTCGTCCGCGAGGCCAAAAAGAGGAAGGTGAAAGTCACGGCGGAGGCCACGCCTCACCATCTCATCCTGAGCGATGCTTCCCTGGAGCACTATGAGACCAACTATAAGGTCAACCCGCCCTTGCGGAGCCAAGCGGATGTCAAGGCTCTTCTCGAAGCCATCAAAGACGGCACCGTGGATGTGATCGCGACCGACCACGCCCCCCATACGCCCGAAGACAAAGACGCCGAACTGGATAAAGCCCCGTTCGGGATGGTGGGACTGGAAACGGCCGTTTCGCTCATCCTGGACAGGCTGGTCAATAAGAACGTCATTTCCCTAGCCAAGTTCATCGAGATGATCTCGGCCAGGCCCGCCGAGCTTCTCGGGTTGAAAGGCAAGGGCAAGATCGCCTTGGGCGCCGACGCCGACCTGACCATCCTCAACCTCCATAAAGAGATCGTGGTGGACGTCAGCGCTTTCCAATCCAAGAGCCGCAACAGCCCGTTCGACGGCTGGAAGCTGAAGGGCGTTCCGGCCATGACGATCGTGGCCGGCCGGGTCGTCTATCCCTTCTCCGCATGATCGAGCATTTGCGAAGGACAGCCATGAAAACAAATCTCTCCCAATTCGAAAGAAGGATCCGCTATCATTTCCGGCGCAAGGAGCTTCTGGCCCGAGCCCTCACCCACAGCTCTTACGCCTATGAGAATCCGGAACAAGCCAAGGACAATGAGCTGATGGAGTTCTTGGGGGATTCCGTCGTGGGCCTGATCACTGCCGATTTTTTCTTCTCAGCGTATCCCGAAAGGACGGAAGGCGACCTGTCGAAGTTCAAGTCCTCCGCGGCCAGCACCATCGCCCTTTCGGAATTCGCCAGGCAGATCAAGCTGGATCAATTTATCCGGCTGGGCAAGGGAGAGGAGCGGAGCGGCGGCAGGAAAAAGAACAACATCCTGGCCGACGCCTTCGAAGGCCTTCTGGGCGCCTTATACCTCGACGGGGGCTTTGAAGTCGCCCGCAACTTCTTTCTGCCCCTCCTGGAATCCTCATTCAAAAAGATCAAAGCGGACCGATTCCAGATCAACAACTATAAATCCGCCCTCCAGGAATATCTCCAAAAAGAAGACCTGCCCGCTCCCCATTACCGGACGGTCACCGCGATCGGCCCGGACCACAAGAAAATCTTCGAGGTGGAGGTATACGCCAACCGAACGCCTCTGGGAAAAGCCAAGGGCCATTCCAGGAAAAGCGCGGAGCAGAGGGCGGCCGAACGGGCTCTCAAGAGCTTCTTGGGAAAACAGATCAAGTCGTTGACCCAAGAAACGTTTATTATCAAAAAATAGCCTCCCATGGCGAAATGCTCCAAGTGCAAAAGCCGAAAAGCCAAACGCCGCTGTCCGGCTCTCAGGAGCGACCTGTGCCCTTTGTGCTGCGGAGTCCTGCGCGATAAAGACGTTCACTGCCCGCCCAGCTGCTCATTTCTCACCCGGCACAAGCCCTACCAGGAAAAGCGGATTGTTGAAAAGAAGCAGCCGCCTCGCTCCAAGTCCGGGTTGCCTCAGGATGATCTCTTGCGAGACGAGCGAATGGCCTGGCTCGCCCTCCATCTCGAAGCCCCACTCCTGGAATACGGGCAAAAGGCGCCTTCATTCACGGATGCCGATGCGGTCGTCGCCCTCGAGTATGCCAAAGACAAGCTGGAAAAAGGACGATCTCTCATTATCGTTCCCGGAGAAACGCATAAGCCCAAGGAAGAAATCGGAGAGGCCATCTATACAAGCATGGAAAACTGCCGGTATGAGCGGGCGGTGATCCTTGCCGCAGGCATAGACGGCTACAAGACCGAGGAAAAGGTCAAGTGCTTGGACCGCGTGATCTTCGCGGTTAAAAGCATGGCCAAGACGAACACCCAAGGCCGCAACTACATCGAGCACTTGGCCGAGCAGTTCGCCAGACTTCAGGAACAGTCTCGCAGCACAAAAATCCTCACCCCCCCCTGACTTTTTATCAAAAAAATCCCGTTAGGGAGCGAATCCCTTCTCAAAGCGCTTTTAAACAATAAGGAAAGCCAATCCGTCCGAGCCCCTCACTTGCTCATCAACACTTCCACGAATTTCAGCGAGGGGAAATTTCCGCAGACGATCTTCAGGATGACCATGATCGGCACAGCGAGAATCATGCCGGGAATGCCCCACAGCCACCCCCAAAAGAAAAGTGCGAACAGGATGGCCAACGGACTGAGCCCAAGCCTCTGGCCCATCAATCTCGGCTCAAGCACCGTGAGCGCGGCGTCCACGGCAAAGAGGACGACCAAAACCCAGAACGCCGGCCAAAATTTTTCGAATTGAAGAAGGGCGAAGATGAACGGAAAGATCTTGGCGATGAGGGGACCGAGATTGGGGATGTAATTCAAGAGAAACGTTAAAAAGCCGAAAACGACGGCAAATTTGACGCCGAAGACGACTAGGATCAATGTCGCAAAGATGCCCGAGATGATGCAGATGACGGTCTTGAGGGCCAGGTATTTTTGGACCTGGTGGTCAATGTTCTCAATGATCTGATTCACTTGAAAGGCTCTCTCTGAATGGAAGGATTTCTTGACCTTGATATTGAGCTTGCCCCTTCCGGCCAGCATAAACACCAAAAAAATGAGGATCAAGAAAAGATTGGATAGAAAGGATAGGATCGTTCCCAGCGAGGACACGAAGAAAGACCCGACCTTGCTGATGTCCAGGCTTTCCACCCAGGCCAAGGGCTCCCACTTGGCCTTGGGAAGCTTAAGATGCGCCTCCAGGGATTCGAGCATTCCGCTGAGCTTTTGACCATATTTGGGAAACTCGGCGGCAAATGTCTCTCCGCTCGAATAGAAAAGCATCCCCATCAGATATAAGGCGAGAAACGTAAAGAGCAGAATGACGATTACGGCGACGGCCTTGGGGATTTTCAACCGGGTCAGGCCATCCAAAACCGGAGATAGGACAAAATAAAAGAAGATGGCAAGGAAAAAAGGAAAGAGCACGGGCTTTGCCAGGCGCAGGATGACGCCCACTAAAAAAATCGCCACGATCCCGCCCGAAAAGACAAGGATCTTGTTGTTTTGCATCGGCTTCATTCTAACCCACTTTGCCCCCGAAGTAAAACGCGAATCGCCGCGCCCTGCCCTATCCTGGTGAGACAACGGCAGAAAAAATCACCCCGCACCTCACCAGGGAAGGCGATTGACCCCGTCTCCTATCCATTTAGAATAGAAGCGGATGAAGCCCTGGATTCTAAACCACGAGATGCGACCTATGGTCCAAACGAAAGAGAAAAGCCTTTTGTTCTTGGAATCCCTCCTGGACAGCCTGAACGATGCCATCGTCGCCATGGACAGGAATAACAAGGTCATTGAATGGAACCAGGGCGCCGAGTCCATCTTCGGCTACCGCCGGGAGGACGTCCTGGGGAAAAGCCTGGACCACCTGATCGGTGGAGATCGTACGTGGGAGGCGGCGCACCTCACGAAAAACGTGATGTTCAACCGGAAAACGGTCGTCAACTTTGAGACCGTCCGAGTGGCAAAGGACGGAATCCCCGTCCAGGTCAGCATCTCCGCCTCCCCCATTTTTTCCCGAGGAAAATTCCAAGGCGCGGTGGCCATTTATAAAGACATCACGGCCTGGAAAGCACGGGAGCAGGAAATCAAACACGTCAGCCGCCTGCTGCGCGCCATCGGAGAGATCAACCAACGGATCCTCCATGCCTCGAATGCCGATGTCCTTCTCCAGTCCGCTGCCAAAGTCCTGCGCGAGAACGGGGATTACAGCTATGTTCGCGCGGTCCTGCTGGGCGTCGATGGAAAACCCGAGAAGTTTTTCGGCGTGGGCGAGCCCTGGAAAAAGAGCCTGCCGCCCTGCGCCACCAAGGTCTTGAAAAACCAACGCTCCCTGTTTATTCCGGACATCTCAAAAGTTTCGTGGTGCAAACCCTGCCGTCCCAAACATTCCGGCTGGGCGGCTTGTTTTCTCCTGAAATACAAGAAAGATATCTACGGTGCCTTTCAAGTTGGACGGCACGCCAAATCCTATAACCAGGCCCGGGAAATTAAGCTCCTGGAAGAGATCGTCGGGGACCTGGGGTATGCCTTGAACAGCATCCAGCGGGAAAAAGACCGGCAAAAAATCGAGAAGGAACTCCGAGCGCTGAAAGAATTCAATGAGAATATCGTGACCAGCCTGGCCGAGGGGATCCTGTTTGAAGATGCGCAAGGCATCATCACCTTCGTCAACCCGACCATGGAGAAACTCACCGGGTATCCTGCCCAGGAGCTCATCGGGCACCACTGGATCCAAATTGTTCCTAAATCGGAGGTCAAAAAGATAAAAGCCAAGACCCGCTCTCGGACGACGACGACCCTAGAAAGGTATGAATCCCGTCTCTTATCCAAGTCCGGCGCTGAGATCCCCGTGCTCATCAGCGCTCAGTCGATCTTCGATAAGGAAAGCTTCAAAGGCGTGCTTTCCGCCGCCACGGATATCACCGCGCTCAAGCGGATCGAACGGGAGCTCCAGGCCTCCAAGGAAGAAGCCCAGGCGGCCAACCGGGCCAAGAGCGAATTCTTGGCCAACATGAGCCACGAGATCCGGACGCCGATGAACGGGATCATCGGGATGATCGAGTTGGCTCTGGATACGACGCTCACCGATGAGCAGAAGGATTTCTTAAAGGCCGCCAGGGCCTCCGCCGATTCCCTGCTGGCGATCCTCAACGATATCCTTGACTTCTCGAAGATCGAAGCCCGGATGATCCAATTCGAGACTATTCCATTCAGCCTGCACGACTCGATCGAGGATATCGCGGCCAGCCTTGCCTTCCAGGCCCACAAAAAAGGGCTGGAGCTGGCTTGCCATATCTCCTCCGCGCTCCCGGACGGCGTCGTGGGCGACCTGGGGAGGCTAAGACAAGTCCTGATCAACCTGGTGAGCAACGCCATTAAGTTCACGGAAAAAGGCGAAGTGTTCATTGATGTCCGGGCCGTCTCCCAGTCGGACCGAGATGTGGTTTTGCATTTTTCAGTGAGAGACACCGGCATCGGCATTCCCAAGGACAAACAGAGACTCATTTTCCACGCGTTTGTCCAAGCGGACGGGTCGATGACCCGGAAATACGGTGGCACGGGCCTGGGCTTGGCGATTTCCTCCCAACTGGTCGAGATGATGGGCGGAAAAATCTGGATGGAGAGCGAGCCGGGCAAAGGGAGCACATTCCATTTTACGGTCCGCCTCGGGCTCCCAACAAAGAGCAGGACAAAGCCCGTTCCTGTCGAGCCCAAGGTTTTGCGCAACATCCCGGTCCTCGTCGTTGACGACAATGCCACGAACCGTTCCATCCTGAGAGAAATGCTCCTAAATTGGACCATGAAACCTGTCCAAGCCGGCAGCGGGTCCGAGGCTCTAGAAAAGATGCGGCAGGACAAAGCCAGGGGCGTCCTGTACAAGCTGATCCTGGTAGATTCCAACATGCCCGGCATGGATGGATTTTCCCTTGTTGAACAGATCCAAAGGGATCCGGATTTTTCCGCCGCGACAATCTTGATGCTCACCTCGGCCGACCGGCGCGGAGATTATGCTCGTTCCAAAAGGCTGGGCATCTCCGCTTATTTGACGAAACCGGTCAAGCAGTCCGAGCTCTTGGAGGCCATCATGATGGCCTTGGGCATCGCGAAGATAAAGAAAGACGAGCGTCTTCTCATCACCAGCCAATCGATCCAGAACGAACGGCCGCGGCTGCGCATTTTGCTCGCCGAGGACAACCCGATCAACCAGAAAGTTGCCGTCCGTCTACTCGAAAAATGCGGGCACATGGTCGAGGCCTGCAACGACGGCCAAAAAGTCCTGAAGGCCCTGAGAAACAACCATTTCGACCTGATTCTCATGGATATCCAGATGCGCGGGATGACCGGGTACGAGGTCACAGCGTCCATCCGCAAAAAAGAGGAAAAGACAAAAAAGCATATCCCCATCGTGGCCACGACCGCCCACGCCATGGAGGGCGACCGGGAGAGATGCCTGGCCGCCGGGATGGATGACTATCTGGCCAAACCGCTCCATCCCGAAGAGTTGTTCCACGCCGTCGAACGAATTGCCAGGGGTCGCCAAAGAGCGGCTTTCCACAGGAACAAGCGATAAAGGGACAAGATCGATGAAGCTTCCGCCGAGGGCCAAAAAGAGAAGCCCCAAAAAGCCCATCAAGGTACTTATCGCAGAGGATGATCGGGTTTGCAGCAGGATCCTCGACAAGCGTCTCCGGCAATGGGGATACCAAACTCTTCTGGCCAAAAACGGGAGCGAGGCCTGGCGAGCCCTTCAGAAACCCGGGCAGCGCCTCGCCCTTTTGGACTGGATGATGCCCAAAATCGCCGGCGTGGAGCTTTGCAGGAGAATCCGGCAGATCTCCAAGCCCAATTATACCTATATCATTCTGCTCACCGCAAAAGACCAGACGCAAGACGTCATTAAAGGACTCCAAGCCGGGGCCGACGATTACATGACAAAGCCAGTGAATTTCCTGGAACTGCATGCCCGGCTCCAGACCGGCCGAAGAATCATCCAGCTCGAAGATCACCTCCTAGAAACCCAGAAAAGGCTCTATGAGCTCTCCACGCGGAACAATCTGACCGCCCTCTGGAACCGGGCGGCGATCCTGCAGTTTCTTGAAGAAGAGCTCGAACAGGGCGCCCGGGAAAAATCTCCAACGAGCGCCATCATGATCGATGTGGATGAATTTAAGATGACCAACGATTTGTTCGGACATCTGGCCGGCGACTCCGTTCTGCGGAGCGTCGCCGACAGCCTGGCGGGGAATGTCCGGATCTACGATAAAGTCGGCCGCTACGGGGGTGACGAATTTTTGGTCGTGCTTCCTAATTGTACCTTAAGAAACGTCCTGAAAATCGCCGAAAGGCTTCGCGCCGCATGCGCCAAGAAAAAAATCAGAGCGCCCGGCGGAAGCATTTCCGTGACGCTCTCGCTCGGCTGCGCATCGTCGGAGTCGAGGGACCGGCTCCCGGTGGACCGCCTGATTTGGGATTGCGACCGGGCTCTTTATCAGGCTAAACGCTGGGGACGCAACCGCGTTGCCCAGCCGAATCACTCTCCGGAATCCAGGAAAGGAACGAGCCATGGAAAAAAGACAAAATGACGTCTCTCTTCCCATCAACCGCGCCGAGGCGTTAGAAAGAATCGGCGGAGACCCCGAGTTTCTTCAAGAGCTTCTGGGGATCTATTCCGAGGAGTTCCTGCTAAGAGCCAAGGAACTCCGGTCTGCGGTCAGTGAAAAATCGTTCTCGGCGATCCAAGACCTGGGACACACCCTGAAAGGCTCATCCGCCAACCTCAGCCTGCCCGGGCTCCAAAAGGCCGCCCTCGACCTAGAAATGGCGGGGCGGGAGAAAGATCTCCAAAAAGCGAAAGATTCCCTTGCCAGTCTGGAAAAAGAATTCGAGCGGCTGAAAAAATTTCTGGCCCAATCCTCGGCCTAGCCGTTCTTCTTCTCTTTCAAACCCGTCGCCAAAGCCTCAAGATATTTCGCGCCGGTGGCTTCGGCGCCGTCTTTGATCTTGGTCACACCGCAAAGATATTTTCCCACCTGAGTTAAAAAAACGTGTTTCAGGTAGGGATCCTGGGCATGATAGCCATACGGCTGTTTTTCGGGCGCTGGGCCGCTCTTGGCGAAATGACCAAGGTACTGTTTCAACATCTCGCCTGCCTCTGACTCGGATGTGCCTTCCAGGAAAAAGCAGTCAAACTCCAGGTCTTTAGCCTTGTAATTGGCTGTGAAACCGTTGCCCAAGAATTTAAACCCCAGGAAATTGCGCAAGATGAATTTCTCGCTGTTCGGGATCAGGGCATCCTTGGGAAACACCTGGAGCAGCGTCGGAAGACGTCCCGGTTCCTTCACTTTCCCGGAGATGGCTTTGGCAAACAGCTGCAGAAATTCCGGGGATTGTGCCCCTCCCTCGAAGCAAAGAAGCTTGATGTAATAGCGGCCGGTGAGAAAATTCAGAGTCCCCTCGTCCAGATAGCCTTGATTGCCGACGGAAAGGAAGCGGCTGTCCGGATAGCGTTCGGCGCTGTAGATCCCGAACGCATTCCGTCCTGTTCCCATATCATAAATTTCCACGGTGATCGAAGCCTTGGTCGTCTTTTCCTGGTACTGGGCCACGACAAGCTCATGGAAATCGTAGCTCAGGTAAATCTCTGCGGCCCCGTCGATATATTCAAAAAGCGTGGCTGGCAGGAACGGCCGGGGCTCCTCGCTGTACTTCCAATTATTGAGCTGGGGAAGGAGACTGGCCATAGGAGAATCAGTTGCCGGGGCTTTTTGTTGAGAAGTGGCACCGGAGAATAGCAGCAGCAAAACGACGGCCAAGCCAACGCCCCATTTGACTCCCTCAAAACACTTCATCTCTCGCCTCCTTATCATGGTAGCCTATTTCATAAGCATCCGCTCGTCAAGCCCGCAGGATTGACTTCAGGGAGGAGCCGGAGTAATTTAAAAATGATGGCCGCCACAAAAGTCGTTCGGGTGAGAGGCAAGGGCGTTCTGCGCACCGACGGAGGCGTCGATGCCGCGACCCTGGAACGCATGTACGAACGCGGCATCCAGCTGCTTACCGGGCAAACGTCGGCGGCTTCGGGGCTGAACTCGATTTTTTCCCCGCGAGACCGGGTGGGCATCAAGATCAATACGATTGCCGGCCGTATGCTCACGACCCCTCCCAGCGTGGCCCTCCCCTTCTCCCGATTATTGACCCGGTCCGGTCTCCTCGAAAAAAATATCGTGATCTGGGATAGGACCAACCGGGAGCTGAAAGACGCGGGATATACGCTGAACGCGGGCAGCGGACTCCGGATTTTCGGCACGGATGCGGCCGGAGCCGGCTATACCATTGAGCCGCTCATCCACCTGAATATCGGGAGTCTATTTTCCACCATTCAAACGGATTTTGTCACGGCCTCGGTCAGCCTGGCCGTCCTCAAAGACCACGGGATGGCGGGGATCACGGCCGGCCTGAAAAACTATTTCGGGGCCATCCACAACCCTAACAAGTACCATGATTTAAACTGCGACCCATTCATCGCCCAGCTTTTCGACATGCCGGATATCAAAAACAAACACCGCCTGACGATCCTCGACGCCTTGGTTGTCCAATACAACCGGGGGCCCTCCTACCATGCCCGTTGGGCAGAAAAATCCGAAAGCCTCATTTTCAGCCTGGACCCTGTGGCGGCCGACTTTATCGGATGGCAAATCATCGAGAAACTGAGGAAAAGCCAGGGGCTTCCCTCGCTCGCCGAAGATCAAAGAGAGCCGACCTACATTCGGACAGCCTCACGAATGGGTTTGGGCAAGGCCGCTCCCAATGATATACAGCTAATGGAAGAGGACGTATAATATTAAAGGAAGACGTTCATGAAGAGACGGCGATTCCTTCAAACGACAGCCGGCGCGGGCCTGGCCCTGGGCACGAATCTCGGCAACACGCTGCAGAATTTATACGCCTTCAGTAAAACGGAAAACCTTTCCCATGTCGAGGCCCGCTATTATAAAAAGCTTCCCGATCGAGAGATCGAATGCCAGCTCTGTCCCCGAAAGTGCAAACTGGGAGACAAAGAGCGTGGATACTGCGGCGTGCGCCAAAATGACGGGGGCACTTACTATACGCTCGTCTACGGGAAAGCCTGCACGATGAACGTGGATCCCATCGAGAAAAAGCCGTTCTTCCATGTCCTGCCCACGACCAATGCCCTGTCCATCGCCACGGCCGGCTGCAACGTCAACTGCAAGTTCTGCCAGAACTGGGAGATCTCCCAGGTCAGGCCCGAACAGGTGGACAATTTCGACCTGCCGCCCTCGGCCGTGGCCGAAGCCGCCCTGAAATACGGCTGCCCCTCAATCGCTTACACATACTCCGAGCCCGTCGTCTATTTTGAATACATGTACGACACATCGGTCGAAGCGCGCAAGAAGGGCATCCGGAATGTCGTCGTCACCGGCGGTCATATCAACCCGGAGCCTTTGGAAGCTTTGATCAAGGTTGTGGATGCCATCAAGGTCGACCTCAAGGCCTTCCACCAGGATTTCTACACGAACTATGTGCGCGGCGAGCTTCAGCCGGTGCTCGAGGCCATTCAAATGATCGGCAAACAAAAGCGCTGGCTCGAAATCGTCTATCTGGTGATCCCGACACTAAACGATGACGCCGCTCAGGCCCGGAAAATGGCCCAATGGATCCTGAAAGAGCTTGGGCCCGATATTCCGCTTCACTTCACTCAATTTCACCCGATGTACCTCATCAAGAATTTGCCTCCCACGCCGGTGTCCACACTCGAAAAACTAAGGCAGACAGCCATCCAAGAAGGGCTGCACTATGTGTACTTGGGCAATGTGCCCGGCCATGAGGGCGAGAACACCTTCTGCCCGAGCTGCAAAAACACCGTCATCCAGCGCTTTGGGTTCGAGATCAAAAAAATCGAGATGAAGGGGAGCCAGTGCAAATTCTGCCAAACTCCAATCCCGGGAATCTGGTCCTGAGGATTTCCTTCCCCGCTTTTCTTCTGGGATTCCTGGCCACCTCGTTCCAGGTCGTTCTGGCCAGGGAATTTTCAGCCCATTTCTACGGGAATGAAATGACCTTCGGGTTTGTGATGGCGGCCTGGCTTCTCTGGGGAGGGCTGGGCAGCATCCTGGCTTCAAGATACCATTGTTCCAGCCGCCATTTTGTCCGGCTGTATTACGCGGTTCTGGGGATTTCGCCCTTCTGTTTCGTGGCCTTGCGGTTCTCACGTTTTTTTCTGGGGACCCTGCCTGGAGAGCTGACGGGTATCGCGCCCATGCTGACGTTCGCCCTCGTCCTGACGTTCTTCGTTAATTTTCCGTTGGGCGTGATCTTTGTCCTGAATGTCGGGATCGACAACGGGAACGTCGCGCGGGTTTATCTATGGGAATCGGCAGGAGCCGCCGCCGGCGGGCTGCTGGTCACGTTTTTTCTGGTGCCGTTTCTTTCTAATTGGCAGGCGGTGGCCCTTCTCGGCGCACTGTCCACAGCCTTCATCTTTTTCTCGTTTGGACGAAAGAGAGAAAAGCCGGCCGCTTTCTTCGTCCTATGTCTTTCCTTAGGTTTGTTCCTTTTTGACGGGCCTAGTCAGAGGATTTTTTGGAAGCCATTCACGCTCGTCCGGAGCAAGGACAGCCTTCACGGCAAGCTCCAGGTCATCCGCACCGGCGAGCAGGTGACTCTCTATAACAACGGGCTCCAAGCGTATTCTTACCCGGACCCGGCCGCCGCCGAGGAAGCGGTGCACTTCGCCTGTCTCCAAAACCCGGTTGCCGAAAAAGTCCTTCTCGTCGGCGGAGGGGTTGGCGGCAGCCTCCAAGAAATTCTCAAATATCCGAAGACAGCGGTGGACTACGTGGAACTCGACCCTGAAATCATCAGGCTCTCCCAAGAATTCCTGCCCCGAGAGGGACAAGCGGCCTTGACGGATGTCCGCGTACACATCTTCTTTGAAGACGGCCGACGATTCCTGGAACGGACCGGGCAAAAATATGACCTGGTGATCCTCAACCTGCCGGAACCCGCGACGGCCCAAATCAACCGCTTCTACACTCAGGAGTTCTTCCGCGAAGTCAAAGACAAACTCGATCCGGGAGGAATATTTTCCTTCCGCGTTCCGTCCGCGGAAAACTATGTCAGTCCCGAGCTCCGGGAGTTCCTTTCAACGCTCTATGTCACTTTAAAGAAAGTCTTTGCCGAAGCGGCGGTCGTTCCGGGAGATACGAATATTTTCCTGGCTTCTGATTCCTCTTTGACTCTCAAAGTGCCTGACTTGGCCCAAAGAATCGAAACGCTCCACCTCCGGACAAGGTTCGTCACGTCCGAAATGCTTTCGGCGAGGCTGAATCCAATCCGGGTCAGCCGGCTGAAAGAAAACATCGAATCCGGGCTGGGCCACATCAACTCGGACTTGTCGCCGATCTGCTATTTTTTCAACTCCGTCCTGTGGAGCACCCAATTCAAAAGCCTGGAATCCGGCGTTCTCAGCTTTCTGGCCGGGATTCGGCTCTTCTGGCTCCTTGATGTTCCGCTTCTCCTTTTTGTCCTGGCGCTCATTCTCTTCAGGATGAAGCACAAAGAATCAAGTTTCTTTTTGGTCCCCTTGGCCGTCCTGGGGCTGACCACCATCGCCTGCGAAATCATGATCATCGTCTGGTTCCAATCCCTCTATGGATATGTCTACCAGCGGATCGCGCTTCTTTTGACTTCGTTCATGGCCGGTTTAGCCTTGGGCGCTCTCCGGGGATCGAAGAGAAAAACCGCACGCTATGTTCAGGTCATCTTCATTCAATTCTGCATGTTGCTCCTTGTCCTTGCCCTGAGAATATCGTTAGCCACGGCTCCCCCAGAAATTTTCTTTTTTGCCGCGCTGCTTCTGCTGGGCCTTTTCGGAGGCGACCTGTTTATCGTATCCAACCGACTTTTCATCAAGGACAGGACTCAGGCCGGTCTCGGCTACGGATGGGACCTCCTGGGTTCCTTTTTCGGCGCCGTCTGCCTATCCTCCATCCTGATTCCCCTGGCCGGCCTTATCATACTTTTTCAATATCTCTTTTTGGCCAACTCGTTCTGCCTGCTGTTTCTCGTCCTCAAGCCGAAACCCCCCTCCTAAAAATCGTTCAGGGCTCGCCAGCCGGGGCTCCTTTTCGGCCACCTCCAAAAGGGGTGCCCGAATCTGCCGATGGGAACTGCTCAGCAGCAAAAAGTGACCAGATGCTCCATGGAAAGGAGGCAGAGAGCGAAGCGATCGTTGGAGGGAAATCCTAAGCAAGGGTTTCCTTCCAAAAGTGTCCTCCTCACCGAAGATACATCGCCTGATGCTCCTTGGAAGGATGGCAGGGAGCGCAGCGACCGTTGGAAGGAAACCTTAAGAAAGGGTTTCCTTCCAAGAGTGTCTGAACGGGTGCAAATTTCTTGACAGAAATTACAAATTATGCTTAACTGTAACCTTTACTTTTTCTGCTATATAGAAATAGATAAGACAGCAGAACGACCTCGTGAAGAGAAAGGGAACGTTCGATGAGAGTTAATATATCTCAGAAAAAAGTCCGAGACCAATTCGTCGCCAAAATCGAGGAACTCAGCGGACAAAATATCCTGGCCTGCTACCAGTGCGGGAAATGCTCGGCCGGCTGCCCCGCCGTCACCGAAATGGACATCCTCCCCAACCAGGTCATCCGGTTCGTCCAATTGGGGCTGAAAGAGGAGCTCCTTCAATCCAAGTCCTACTGGGTTTGCGCTAGCTGCTTTACCTGCAACGCCCGCTGCCCCAAGGGGATTAAGATCGCCGAGGTCATGGAGGCCCTGAGGCAGATTTTGCTGCGCAAGAAAAAAGATTACGTCAAGATCCCCAAGCTGACGGATAAAGAAAAGGAAGACGTTCCGCCCATCGCCCTCATCAGCAGTTTTCGGAAATATACATCGTAACGATCGTGAGAATGCGTCTTTACGTATATAAATGTCAAACAACAGGGAATCATCATAATGAAAATAAGCTACTATCCCGGCTGCACCTTAAAAACCAATGCCAAAAACTTTGAAGATTCGACGCTCTGCTCGCTAAAGGCCCTCGGCATCGAGGTCGAGGAGATCAACCGCTGGAACTGCTGCGGGACGGTCTTCTCCCTGGCTACAGACGACCTGATCCACCATGTCGCCCCGATCCGCAACCTGATCCGCACCAGGCAGGCGGGCTCGGACGCTGTCATGACGCCCTGCGCCATGTGCTACAACACGCTCAAACGGGCCAACGAAAGAGTTAAGCGCGACCCCGACAGCCTGGAGAAGATCAATAATTTCATCGACTCCGAAAACATCGCCTACCACGGGGACGTCAAGGTCCTTCACCTGCTCGAGATCCTGCGCGACCAGGTCAAGTTCGAGAACCTGGCGAAAAAAGTGGTCAAGCCGCTGAGCCATCTCAAGGTGGCCAGCTACTACGGCTGCCTGTTGGTCCGTCCCAAGGAGATCGGCCTGGATGATGTAGAAAATCCCCGGGTCATGGAAAACCTTTTTGCCGCGCTCGGCGCCACGCCCATCGATTATCCCCACAAAACAGAGTGCTGTGCCTCTTACCAGACCGTGGACAATCCCTCGATCGTGGCCGAAAGGACCAATAAAATCCTGACATCGGCCCGGAAGCAGGGAGCGGACGTCGTGGCCATGAGCTGCCCGCTTTGCGCCTTCAATCTCGACAGCCGGCAGAAGCAGGCGGCCGAGATTTTTTCCGAATTCAAAAAAATTCCGGTCCTTTACTTCAGCCAGCTTCTGGCCATCGCCCTGGGTTGCCCGGAGTCGGCCCTGAGGCTTGACCTCCACTACGTCGACCCAAAGCCCGTTTTAAAACAAAAAGGATTACTCTAATGGCCGAGCAAAAGATTTATTTCGGCAATCTCAGACCTAAAAGGGGAACGATCCACATTGACAAGAGCCGGTGCAAGGGATGCGGATTTTGCGTGGAATACTGTCCGCGCGACGTCCTGGAGCTCTCCGAAGAATATAACCAGAAGGGCTATCACCCGCCGCATGTCAAGGACGAGCCCAACTGCTGCTACTGCCAGCTCTGCGAAGCGATATGCCCCGAGTTTGCCCTGTTTGTCACCCTTAAGGAAGACGAGGAGGAAGAAGGTGAAAAAACTGAAAGCCGACCCTAAAGGAGTCTTGACCGGAGCCCATTACCTCGATGGCGATTTCGCCATCGCTGAGGGAGCGCTGTCCGCCGGCTGCCGCTTCTTTGCCGGCTACCCGATCACGCCATCCACGGAAACCGCCGAGCGGTTCGCCGAACGGATCCCCTTTGTCGGAGGCATCTTCATCCAGATGGAAGACGAGATCGCTTCCGTGACGGCCCTCATCGGCGCCTCTTGGGCCGGAAAAAAAGCCATGACCGTGACCTCGGGACCGGGCTTCTCCCTGATGATGGAGAACATTGGCTTGGCCGTCATGATGGAAGCGCCCATCGTGATCGCGAATGTCCAAAGAGGCGGCCCTTCGACCGGTCTTCCCACCCTGGTCGGCCAGCAAGATATGATGCAGGTCCGCTGGGGTTCGCACGGCGATTACAAGATCATCGCCCTCTCCCCCGACTCGCCCCAGGAATGTTTCGACCTCACCATCCAGGCCTTCAACCTCTCGGAGACCTACCGAGTTCCGACGTTCATCATGACGGATGAATGCGTGGGCCACATGCACGAAAAAGTCGTCATCCCGCCGGCCGACAAGATCGAGGTCGTCGAGAGAAAATGGTATGAAGGCCCTAAGGAGAAATACCTTCCCTACAAGCCCGATAAGGACATGATTCCGTTCATGGTCAAAGCGGGCGACGGCTACCGCTTCCACACGACGGGTTTGACCCACGACGAGCGGGGCTACCCCGTCATCAATGCCGAATGCCAGGATTGGGTCGTCCGTCATCTCAACGACAAGATCACAAAGAATGCGGAGAAAATCATTAAATATGAAGAAGAGCAGACCGACAATGCCGAGGTCGTCGTCGTTTCTTACGGCATTACCTCCCGGGTCGCCTACAGGGCCGTCCAATTGGCCCGCAAGGCCGGCATCAAGGTCGGGACCTTAAGGCTGATCACGGTCTGGCCCTTCCCCGAAAAGCGGATCAAAGAGCTGGCCCAGAAGGTCAAAGCCTTCGTCGTGCCGGAGATCAACTACGGACAGATGGTCCTGGAAGTGGAACGGGCGGCGGCGGGAAAGGTTCCCGCCATCCTTGTCCCCCACTGCGGCGGCTGGGTCCACGATCCCGAGGATATCCTCAAGGTCATCAAGGAGGCAGCGAAATGAGCAAGGACGTCAAAGCCCAAGAAGCCAAGAACCCGATGGAAGATTTCCTCAGAATGGACCGCATCCCCCACATCTGGTGCTCGGGCTGCGGGATCGGCGTTGTCGTCACGTCGTTCGTAGACGCCCTCCGCAAAAGCGAGCTTGACCTCAACAAGGTCGCCGTCGTTTCCGGAATCGGCTGCACGGGCCGGGTGGCCGGCTATGTCAAACTGGACTCGTTCCATTCCACCCACGGCCGGGCCATTCCCTTCGCCACCGGGTTGAAACTTGGCAACCCCGAGATGCAAGTCGTCGTCTTCAGTGGGGACGGGGACATCGCCGGCATCGGAGGCAACCATTTTGTCCATGCCGCCCGCCGCAACATGGATATCCTGGTCATCTGCGTCAACAATTTCAATTACGCCATGACCGGAGGCCAGGTGGCGGCCACCTCGCCCCTCAATGCCAACCTCTCCACCGCTCCCTACGGCAATTTCGAATACCCTTTCAGCCTCCCCTACCTGGCCGATGCCTGCGGCGCCACCTATGTCGCCCGCTGGACCTGCCTCCATATTCGCCGGGTGACGATGTCCATCCAGGAGGCCTTTCAGAAAAAAGGCTTCCGGTTCATCGAAGTCATCGCTCCCTGCGTCACGTTATACGCCCGCCGGAACAGGCTTGGCGACGGGCTGAACCTTCTCAAGTATTATCACGACAACTCCGAGATCCGGCACGGCGCCGACACGCGGACACTGGACATCGAGTATCAAGGCAAAATGATCGTCGGCAAATTCGTGGACAGAGAAAAACCGCCTTTCCTCGAATGCATGAACACCCATATGAAAAAGGCGCTGGGCGATAAATACGTTCCCTACGGAGAGTAACCATGACCGAAATAAGATTCTCGGGTTTTGGCGGGCAGGGCATTATCCGCTGCGGCCTGATTACGGGAAAAGCGATCTCCCTCTTCGACAATAAATACGCAACCATGACCCAAAGCTTCGGCCCCGAAGCGAGGGGAAGCGCCTGCAGCTCCCAGGTGGTCGTCTCTGAAGAAAGGGTCCTCTATCCCTATATCACCAAGCCGGAGATCCTGATCTCGATGTCCCAGGAAGCCTATGACAAATACGAGCCGGACCTTCGCCAGGACGGCATTCTGATCATCGACACGGACCTGGTCAAGCTCAAAGCCCCGCGCGGAAAAATCAGGGTCTACAGCGTCCCCGCGACCCGCTTCGCCGAAGAACTGGGCAACCGCGTCTTCGCCAACCTGGTCATGCTCGGCTTTTTCACGGCCATCTCCAAAACCGCCACTCCGGAAGCCATGAAGAAAGCCCTCCCCGGGCTCGTCCCCAAGCGCTTTCTGGATCTGAATATCAAAGCCTTCGACCGCGGCTACGAGCACGGCCAGGAGGCCCAGAAAAAAGAAAAAGTCCAGCCGAAAGGTTAGCCGATGAAAAAACGCACAGGAATTTTCGTTTGCCACTGCGGCATCAACATCGCCGGCACCGTCGACGTGAAAAGCGTCGCTGCGGAGATGGCCAAAGAGCCGGGCGTGGCCCACTCGGTGGACTACGTCTACATGTGCTCCGACCCCGGACAGAACATGATCGAGCAGGCCATTAAGGACAAGAAGCTGGACAGCGTCGTCGTCGCCTGCTGCTCCCCGAACCTCCACGAGACCACGTTCCGCAACGCCGCCAAGCGGGCCGGTCTCAACTCCTTCAAATGCGAGATCGCCAACATCCGCGAGCAATGCTCCTGGGTCCACAAAGACAAGGGCAAGGCGACCCACAAAGCGGCCCGCCTGACCAAGAGCGCGGTCAAGAGGGTCCAGAAAAACGAGTCGCTCGAGCCGATCAGCGTCCCCGTCACCCGGAAAGCGCTCGTCATCGGCGGCGGCATCTCGGGCATCCAGTCGGCGCTCGACCTGGCCAGCGCCGGCTACAAGGTGATTCTCGTCGAACGATCCCCTTCGATCGGCGGCCATATGAGCCAACTCTCGGAAACGTTCCCCACCCTTGACTGCTCCCAGTGCATCCTGACCCCAAAAATGGTCGAAGTCTCCAGGCATCCCAACATCAAGCTCATGACCTATAGCGAAGTCCAGGAAGTGACCGGCTACGTCGGCAACTTCAAAGTCAAAATCCTCAAGAAGCCTACGTACGTCGATCCGGCCAAATGCAACCTCTGCGACGAATGCACCAAGGTCTGCCCCATCGTTGTTCCCAACGAGTTCGACGTGGGATTGACCGGGCGCCGCGCCATCTACATCCCGTTCCCGCAGGCCATTCCCGCCTCCTACACGCTCGATGACAAGAACTGCCCCGACCCTTTTACGACCATCGCCTGCGGAAAGTGCGCCGACGTCTGCAAGGTCAAGGCCATCAACTATGATATGAAGCCTGAGATCATCGAAGAAGAAGTCGGGGCTATCATCGTCGCTACCGGCTTCGACCTCTACGATAAAGAAAATATGGCTGAATACGGCTACGGCAAATACGCCGATGTCCTCGACGGCCTCCAGTTCGAGCGGCTCTGCTCCGCCTCCGGTCCGACCCAGGGAAAAATCCTGCGGCCGTCCGACCACAAGGAGCCCAAGGAAGTGGTGTTCATCCAGTGCTCGGGCTCCCGCGACCCCGAGCTTCACTGCGCCTACTGTTCCAAGATCTGCTGCATGTACACGGCCAAGCACGCCATGCTCTACAAGCATCATGTCCATGACGGACAGGCTTATATCTTCTACATCGACGTCCGCTCGGGCGGCAAGGGCTACGAGGAGTTCGTCCAACGCGCCGTAGAGGAAGACGGCGTCATTTATCTCCGCGGCAAGGTCTCCAAAATCTTCGAAGAAAATGGAAAGATCAAGGTCTGGGGCGTCGATACACTCTCCGGAAAGCCGATCGAAATCGACGCCGATATGGTCGTGCTCGCCCAAGCCATGCGGCCCTCGAACGGCGCCCAAGAGCTGGCCAAGAAGCTCAAGCTGGGCACGGACAAAGACGGCTTCCTGGCCGAAGCCCACCCCAAGCTGAGGCCGGTCGAGAGTGTGACGGCCGGGATGTTCTTGGCCGGAGCGGCCCAGGCCCCCAAGGATATTCCCGAGGCGGTCGCCCAGGCCAGCGGCGCCGCCTCCAAAGCGATCGGCATCCTGTCCCAGGAGCGGCTCTACCACTCGCCCACCGTGGCCAAGGTCCTCAAGAATCTCTGCACGGGGTGCGGCATGTGCGTCGCGGTCTGCCCCTATGACGCCATCTCCTTCAAGGACGGGAAAGTCGAAGTCAATGAGGTTCTGTGCGAAGGCTGCGGGACTTGCTCCGCCACCTGTTTGAGGGCCGCCATCCAGGTGAAGAACCTGACCCAGAATCAGGTCCAGGAGATGATCTTAGCGTGCCTGGGAGGCTGAGGATGACCGAGGAATTCGAACCGAAAATCGTCGCTTTTCTCTGCAAGTGGTGCTCGTCGGCGGGTTCGGACCTGGCCGGCGTATCGCGCATGGAGTACCCGGCCAACGTGATTCCAATCCAGGTCATGTGTTCGGGAAGCGTCTCGCCGCTGTATATCTTCGAGGCCTTCAACCGCGGCGCCGACGGAGTCCTCGTCTCCGGCTGCCACCCGGGCGACTGTCACTACATCAAGGGAAATATGTACGCCCGCCGCAAGCTCTTGCTCGTCAAAAAGCTGCTCGAGCACCTGGGCCTCGAGCCGCAGCGGTTCCGGATGTCCTGGGTTTCCGCAGCGGAAGGCCAGAAATACACTCAGGTCATCAAGGAGCTGGTGAAAGAACTCAAGCCGCTCGGCCCGCAGACCAAGCTGAGGAGAGAGAGCAATGGTTAAGCACGAAGACGTCAGGGCTGAAGCCAAGAAGCTGCTTGAGAGCGGCAAAGTCAAATATATCATCGCCTATGAGCTGGGCGCGGACGGCTGGAAGGCCAACCCCGTTTTCATCAAGAAGCCGGAGGACGTGGACAAGATCATCTGGGGCCCGACCTGCTATCATAACCTCGTCCGGTTCGTTGTCGACGAAAAGCGGCGAAAAGCCCAGCAGAAGAATCCCGATACGAGGCCGGTCGGCGTCGTGGTCAAAGGCTGTGACAGCCGGGCGATCGTCATCTTGCTCCAAGAAAAATTCATCGACCGCAAGGACGTCCACATCATCGGCGTTTCCTGCGAAACGACCGGCGTCATCGACGAGCGGAAGCTGGCCAAGAAGCTTAAAGGCCGGATAGCCAAGGCAATCGAGTTTGGCTCGGATGAAAATTTTTTGATCACGACGGATTCCGGAACGGTCAACCTCCCGGCTTCCGAAATCATGGCCGACCGATGTCTCGAATGCATCGCCCATGTTCCGGTCATCACCGATGTCCTGTTCGGCGAAAAGACCAAGCGGACCGTGCCCCAGCCTTTCGGCTCGGTCGAAAAAATCGAAAACCTCTCCTCCGAGGATCGATGGAAGTTCTGGAACGAGCAGCTCGAGAAATGCGTCCGCTGCTACGCCTGCCGCTCGGTCTGCCCGATGTGCTACTGCGACGAATGCGTGGCCGACACAATCACGTTCGCCGTCAGCCCCGACACGACGGCGGAGGAGAAGGCCCAGAAGATCAAGTGGCTCGACAAATCTCCCGTCATCTCCGAAAACATTTTCTATCATATGGTCCGGGCGATCCATCTCGCCGGCCGCTGCATCGACTGCGGCGAGTGCGAGCGGGCCTGTCCAGTCAATATCCCGCTCCGCATGCTCAACAAGAAGCTCGAAAAAGAGGCCAAGCTCCTCTTCGGCTATGACGTGGGCTTCGACCCGGAAAAACCGGCCTTGATCTCATGCTTCCGGGATGAGGATCCCGAAGATTTCATCAGGTGAGACCATGGACAAAATACTGGCAAAAAAAGACTTCCCTCGCTGGCTCGAAGCCCTGGGCGCCTATGACGTTTACGCTCCACAGCTCATCGACGATGTCTGGAACTACGAGCTCGCCGCGGACCCGAAGGCGGTCAGTCTCGACTATCCCCAGACGGCCATCCCGGCCAAAAAGATCGTCTTCCCGCAGCGCGAGTTTTTCTTTGAATTCCGCGAGGCGGACACGGACGGCTACGAGCTCAAGGAGCTCCTGCCCGAAGGGAAGCCCGCGGTTATTTTTGGCGTCCGTCCTTGTGAAGGAAAAGCAGTGACCCTCACAGACCTCGTCTTCGGCGGTGAAATCAGGGATGATTATTACTGGAAACGGCGGAACGCGGCGGTCCTCGTCGGTTTAGCCTGCGCCAGCCCGCCTTCGACAAACTGCTTCTGCCTGTCCGTCAACGGCTCTCCCCACTCGAAGGAGGGGCTTGACGTTCTGATGACCGACCTGGGCGATCAATACTTTGTCGAGACCCTCACCGATAAAGGCAAGAAGCTTGTTTCCGAGGGAGGGGCGATTTTTCACGAGGCCAAGCCCGCGGATAAAAAAGCGGCCGAGAAAATCCATGCCGATTCGGAAAAAAAGCTCGCCCGCGAGCTCAAAAATATCAAGGATGTCCCGGCCAAGCTCAGAGGCATGTTCGCCTCGCCCTTCTGGGACGACGAATCCATGAGCTGCATCCGCTGCGGCATCTGCACCTACCTCTGCCCCACCTGTCACTGCTTCGACATCAATGACGAGGTGGAAAGCCAGACGCCTCTCGCCGGACGGCGAGTCAGGACCTGGGATACCTGTCAGTTCCCCGATTTCACCATGCACTCTTCGGGGCACAACCCGCGGCCAGACAAAGCGGCCCGCCTCCGGCAGCGCATCAACCATAAGTTCCAGTACTTTGTCGAGGTCTGGCAGAACTACCAGTGCACGGGCTGCGGCCGGTGTATTACACTCTGCCCCGTCGGCATCGACATCATCAAGGTCGTGGAAAAGGTAAGAGATCATGTCAGCTAACGTCTACCTCCCCAAACTGGCCAAAGTCATCTCCGTCAAGGAAGAGGTCGGCGGCGTCCGCTCGATCAAAACCTTCCGAACTCAGTTTTTGGACGGCGGGTTCACCCACAAGTGCGGGCAATGCGCCATGCTCTCGATTTTCGGCAAGGGCGAATCGATGATCTCGATCTCGAGCTCCCCGCTCGTCAAGGACTACCTCCAGTTCAGCATCCTGAAGATGGGGCGGGTGACCTCGGCCATCCACGATCTCGAAGTCGGGAACATCATCGGCATCCGCGGCCCTTATGGAAACGCCTTCCCCATCGAATCGTGGAAAGGCAAAAACATCCTCTTCGCCGGCGGCGGCATCGGCCTGGCGCCCATCTGGTCTGTGCTCCAGACGACGCTTTTGCTGAAGAAAGATTACGGCGGCCTGACTCTCATCTACGGCGCCCGGACCTCGCCGGACATCGTCTTCAAGGAGGAGCTCGCAGACCTAAAATCGAAAATGACGGTCCACCTGTCGATTGATGTTGCTGAACCCGACTGGAAGGAATTCGTCGGCTTTGTCGCCCAGAACATCCTGGATAAAAAGCCCTCTCCGGAGAACTCAATCGCCATCACCTGCGGTCCCCCGATCATGATTAAGACCTGCATCAAAGCCCTGTCCGAGATCGGCTTCAAGGACGAGCAGATCTACACGACCGTGGAGAACAAGATGAAATGCGGGATCGGCAAGTGCGGGCGGTGCAATATCGGCCGCCACTACGTCTGCAAGGACGGCCCCGTCTATTCCTGGGCGGAGCTCCGGCAATTGCCCCAAGAATATTAAAGATTTGGAAGGAGAACGCGATGGCAACGACCAAGGCAAAGGCTAAAGTGAAAGCTGCCAAACCCAAGACCAAGCCTGGAAAACCGGCTAAAACCCAGACGGCTCCGGCCAAGAGCGAGCCGCCGAAGGCGATGGTCACCGTCTATATCATGGGCAAAGCCCACAAGGTGCCGGCCGACGCCACGATCATGGGCGCCATCGAATATGCCGGCTACCAGATCAAGCGGGGCGCCGGCTGCCGCGAAGGATTCTGCGGCGCCTGCGCCACGGTCTACCGCCTCCCCGGCGATTACAAGATCTACACCGGAATGGCCTGTATGACGCTCGTCCAGGAAGGCATGTGGCTGTCCCAACTTCCGGCCATTCCCTCACAGAAGCCGGTCTATGACCTCGACAAACTGGAGCCCAACGTCGCCGTCTTCCAGAAGCTCTACCCGGAAGTCTTCCGCTGCGTAGCCTGCAACACCTGCACCAAGGCCTGTCCCCAGGACCTGGAGGTCATGGATTACATCCAGGCCGCCAAGCAGGGCAATATCGAGAAAATTATGGACCTGTCCTTCGACTGCCTCAGCTGCGGCCTGTGCGCCATCCGTTGCCCCGCCGAAATCGTCCATTATAACGTCGGAATCCTGGCCAGGCGGCTCTACGGAAAATACCTCAGAAAAAACAGCGATCACCTGGACAAAAGGCTGAAGGAAGTCAAAGCCAAAAAGTATGATGCCGAGTACAAAGAGATGATGAAGATGAAGAAGGACGAGCTCAAGAAGAAATATTACGCCCGGGACAGCGAATAAAGGAGAATGCGATGTATCCAGATTATATGCACGATTCCCTGAAAAAAGTCGATGAGACACGGCAGAAAAGGCTCGAGCTCGAACGATCGGGAAAGAACGTTTTTCCGCCCATGACGGCGGAGGAGCGGGAGGACGTCCTGAACAAATTCCACCCCGACTACAAGCCCGAGGCCAGGCGGCAGGTCCATATCGGGCCGAACAAGGGGGAACTGCTGACGACCGAGGTTGCCGATATCCTCGAATCCCACAGCCGGATTGAATCCAAGCTGTTCGACCTGACGACGCCGGATTACGAGACCGATATCCTGATCGTCGGCGCGGGCGGCGCGGGCTGCGCGGCCGCGATCATCGCCCGCCAGAACCGCGCTCAATCGATCATCTCGACGAAGCTCCGCATAGGCGATGCCAACTCCATGATGTCCCAGGGCGGCATGCAGGCGGCCGTCACGGAGAAAGACTCTCCAACCATCCACTATTTGGATGCCATCGGCGGCGGGCACTTCGACAACAAGCCCGAGCTTGTCCGGGCCCTGACCGAGGACGGGCCCGAGGTCGTCAAATGGCTGGAAGACCTGGGCGTGGTCTGGGATAAAAACCCGGACGGCTCGATGTACGTCTTGCACGGCGGCGGAACGTCCAGGAAGAGAATGCACTCCTGCCGCGACTATACGGGCGCGATCATCATGCGGACCCTGATGGATGAAGTCCGCAATCATCCCGATGATATCAAAGTTTTGGAGTTCATGCCGACCGTCGAGCTGATCATGGATGACAAGGGTCGCTGCGCCGGCGGTGTTCTCTACAACATGGAAACCGAGGAATATTTCACCGTCAAAGCCAAGGCGGTCATCATCGCCACCGGCGGCTACGGCCGGCTTCATATCCGCGGTTTTGACACAACCAACCATTACGGGGCCACCGGTGACGGCCTGGTCATAGCTTACCGCGCCGGCGCCAAGCTGATGTACATGGATTCGGTCCAATACCATCCGACCGGGTCCGTCTTCCCGGAACAGATCGCCGGCTTCCTGATCACCGAAAAGATCCGCGGCGCCGGCGGACAGCCTATCAACAAGTTCGGCGAGCTCTTTGTCTGGCCGAGAGAGCCGAGAGACGTGGAAAGCGCCTCGTTCATCCGTGAATGCCTGGAGCGGAAAAACGGCATCCAAACGCCAAGCGGACGCTGGGGCGTATGGCTGGATTCGCCCCTGATCGAGATCATCCAGGGCGAAGGCTACATGAACAAGAACTTCCCGGCCATGTACCGCCAGTTCATCCGATACAACATCGACATCACCAAAGAACCGATGCTCGTCTATCCGTCGCTCCATTACCAGAATGGGGGTATCGAGATCAACGACCACTGCGAAACCAACCTCAAGGGCCTGTATGTGGCCGGCGAAGCTTCGGGAGGCGTCCACGGCCGGAACAGGCTGATGGGCAATTCCGTCCTGGATTATAACGTTTTCGGACGCCGGGCCGGCAAGTTCGCCGCCGAGTACGCAAAATCGGCGGCGATCGGCAAGCTTTCCCTCGAACATATCACGGCCTACGAGAATGAGTTGAAGAAAGCGAAAATCAAGACCGACCGTGTCGCTCCTGTCCTCCTCCCCTTATATACATCGGACGAGGTGAAGAAGCGTCAACTCACCGCACACTACGAAGGCACGCTGAGATAAAGCCCTCGGTCATAATTCTTCCTCATACTTATTTTGAATATTTCCTCTGCGGCAGGTAAAATCACAATCGTTAAGCCGGCAATATTCCTGGCAGACGGGACGGATCGCTCGAGGGATCGAGCCCAGCGAGGTGAAGCTTATGCCCGGCCGGGCGGGAGGTAGCGGCGGTGGAATCTTATTTCGAATCACCCAGACTGAGAGCATAGCCGGGAGACACCAAAATGCTATTTCGAACGTTTGGAAAGCTGGCCTGGAAGGTCTCCGCGCTGGGTTTTGGCTGCATGCGTTTGCCGACGAACGACGGAATTCCCATGAGCGGAGATATCAACGAAGGCGAAGCGTTGCGGATGATTCGTTATGCCGTTGATCAAGGCGTGAATTACGTGGATACGGCGTATCCCTATCACGGCGGCAACGGGGAGATTGTCGTCGGCAAAGCGTTGAAGGACGGATACCGAGACAAGGTCAAGTTGGCGACCAAATCGCCGGTTTGGCTGATCACCCAACCGGACGATTTCGACCGATACTTAAACGAGCAATTGAAAAAACTCCAGACCGATCATCTGGATTTTTATCTTTTTCATGCCCTGAATAAACAACGGTGGGAGCAGTTCGTGCGCCGATACAGTCTGTTGGACCGCGCGGAATCTGCCATTCGGGACGGCAAAATTTGTCATATCGGATTTTCCTTTCACGACAAATATGAAACGTTTCAAGAAATCATCAACGGCTATGACGGATGGAGCCTGTGCCAGATCAAGTATAATTACATGGATACCGAGGACCAAGCCGGGACGGCCGGGCTAAAACTGGCGGCCGCCAAAGGCCTGCCGGTCGTCGTCATGGAACCGCTGTTGGGGGGACGGTTGGCCAATCCGCCCAACTCGATCAGGGAAATCTTTGACGGGTTCGGGACAAAACGATCGCCCTCCGAATGGGCCCTGCAATGGGTCTGGAACCATCCGGAGGTGTCCGTTGTCTTGAGCGGGATGAGCTCGATGGCCCAAGTGGAAGAGAATCTCCATTTCGCCAACCGGTCGGCAATCGACTCTTTAGGGGCCGAAGAACTTAAGTGGATCGGACGGGTGCGCGAAAAATTCCAAGAACGGATCCTCGTTCCCTGCACGAAATGCGGCTATTGCCTGCCCTGTCCGAGCGGCGTGAATATCCCGGTCAATTTCGAATTGTACAATGACGGGTTCATTCATAACGATCCGAAAACCGCTCGGGTCCTGTATTCCAGATTCGTGAGTGAGGGGGAGCGGGCCGGCGCCTGCACTCAATGCCGGACATGTGAAGAAAAATGTCCGCAGAAGATCATCGTCAGCGAATGGATGCCGAACGTCCATGCCGTACTGGGAGAAGGCCAATCCTTTCCTAAACATCAGAGTCAATTTGGAGGGGAAGACCCCTTCCAACGGGCGCCGGGAAGACCCGGCCGCCCTGCCTCCCCTTCTTGGGCGGGGCATGAAACCCCGCCCTGCGACCAAGGGGGCGACTCCCCCTTGGAACCCTCTCGAGCGGTTCCCCGTGGCAAGCCACGAGGCATATCAACCGCTCGTCAAAAATAAGGAGGGATGGGCCGAGCGAAAAAGCGGAAAATATTTAGTGCAAAACTCCAAAAAAGGCGATCGATGATAGAGACCTACCTGAAACAACTGTCCCGATTCCCTCACCGATTAAGCGGAACTCCCCAGAATGTTCAAGCCTCCGACGAGATCCGCGGCGTCTTCGGAACGCTCGGACTCAAGACCGGACGTGAGTACTTTAAGGTCCCCGGACATTTGCCGTTTGGCATCGCGATAAATGTTCTCTTTCCTCTGGCCGTATTTTTTTTCTTGAAAAAATCCTACGGCTTGCAGCTGATCGTATTCGCGGCCTGCCTCGTTTCTCTCTGGGGGGAGCTGACATTCTCCTTCCATCTTTTCCGAAGGGTCGTGCCGGCGCATGAATCATGCAATATCGATTGCGTGATCGACACGGAAGGCGACTCGAAGAAGACTATTGTCGTCGTGGCCCATCACGACACTCCGAAAACGGGATTCCTCTATAACAGGAAAGTCGCCGACCGTCTCGCTCCGCTTTTGCGTCATCTTCCCCCTCCCCTCAACAGGATTTACGCTCCTCCTTTTCTCGCCGCTCTCGGCCTGGGCGCGGCGCTGGCCCTTCAGCCTCTTCCTTGGACGTATCAAGTCTCTATCGTGTTATCGACGATATCCGTATTCGTCTTATGCGCAACCCTGCTCGTTACGATCCAATGGGGGTTGTCCAGGCCCTCGCCAGGGGCCAATGACAACGGCTCCGGGATCCTCGTCCTTCTCGAGTTGGCAGAACGATTTTCGAAAAAGCCCTCACCTCATGTTTCGATCAGGCTTCTAGCGTCCGGCGCTGAGGAAGCGGGCTTCTTCGGAATCAAGGACTACATGAAGCATCATCGGGAACTTGCTAAACCCGAAACGCTCTTCATCAACCTGGACAGTGTCGGCGGCGGCGAGCTGCACTGGGCGATTGGCGAGGGTCATCTAGAGAATATTCCTTATCCGCAGCCGGGTCTCGAGGCTCTTTCGGACGCGGAGCGCCGCGGCGGCATGGCTGTTCTCCCCAGGATACCGATCATGGCGCCGACGGATGCAGGCCCCTTGGCAAAAAAAGGGAATATGGTGCTGACGCTGATCGGGCTTGACAACAAGTCCATCCCGCCGAATTTTCATAAGGCATCCGATACATTCGACAGACTCGACCTGGCTATCCTGAAACGGGCGGCTGATATTGTCGAGCTTCTCATCCGAAACTCCGGATGATTCCGAGCAAGGCCGGAAAGCTATCGTGTGTTGTTCCATCACTTCGAGCAGGTCGGCCTGATGGCGGCCGAGGGGAGCGGGGAGTATTTCTATGCTTTTGTGATCACAGGGCGAGGGAGTCTGTAATCTTTCGGCAAAGGCGAGAGCGTTTCTGCCCCGATCGCCTTTTCTTAGCCGCCCGGAAGCGTTCTTGACCGGACTACGATTTCGACATGCCCCTCTTTGAGACCGCATTCAATGAAAACTCCCCGGGCTAAAGCCCGGGGTTTCATGCTTATGAAGATGACTATCCTCCGCTTCGCTCCGGGTGCCATTCATCCCCAGGCTGAAGCCTGGGGTTTACTGGCATTTTCTATGAGACCTTATGCGATTTCTTTCAGTATCGTTTTCCTCCGATGTTCCAAAATCGAGGCCAAAGTTCACTGAGTCCCTAAAGGATCCTTTAATATAAACACTGCCTAATGAGTCTGTTGTGATGGCATGCCCTTCGTCACACAATATCCCGCTGATTCTCTTTGTCCTACCATACGTGCCGTTTGGGTTTATCTTGGTAATAAAAATATCGGCTCCCCCCGCAGATGTCTTGATATCTGTGGTCCCGAAATCGAGACCAAAATTCGCCGTAGCTGAAAAGTATCCCGTGACATAAATGTTGCCTAGCATGTCCGTGGCAATGCTATTTCCATAATCGTCTAATGAGCTGCCGATTGTTTTTGTCCACCTATACGACACTTGGGTGGGTTGTCCGAAACTTATCGGAGCCGTGAAAGAAAGAATCCTTCATACGAAGAAAGCGATCAAGACTTTTGCTTTCATTTCTGAATCCTCCTTCTTCTTCTCTTGATTAGCTCACGAACGTTCCTTCTCCTAATAAGTTAATATTCGTGCAAATAAAAGTTATCAAGAATTTGTAAAGATTTTGTTAAATTTTGAGAACGACAAAAGTATCCCACACAAATAACCACTCCTGCCGTTTCGGTCAGCAAAGAAGGCCGCCAACGCGTCGGAAAGGCTAAATATAAGCCTGCCTCGAAAAAGGCGTCGGGTTCCGTTGGGGTTGTCAACCGGGCCTAGCTAGCAAAAATCCCTTCTGGGCTCTCTAAGGCCAGCTACAAAAGGCACCTAGGATGCGTGTGCCCTTATTTACCCAATAATACCCTTCCCCCCTCCGGGTGTTGGGTTTTCATTCCACCCCCTATGAAATACCAACCTCCAAAAGGGGTACAAAGGAGAGGCGAGGAGTGGGGGAAACCTTATAAGAACAAGTGATTTTAATAAGGGAAGATTGACTTGATATCGTCTTTTATGCTTAGATTAAAAAAAATGTTTCAGCAAGCTCTTCCGGAGATCCGGCGCTTCTTCGTTTTAAAAAAACTGGCAGTTATTCATCTCGACAGGACGGGCCGATGTGAGCAAGAATTCTGGTGGCTTTCGTCCTAATTCAAATCGTGCAAGAACAGGTAATCGATGAAGTCGAGGGAGAATAGTATCGTGACGACCAACGAACGGATGCTGACCCTGACTCGAAGTCGTTTCGCTCAGCGACTCTCTTATGCGCTTCTCTGCATGCTCATCATCTTTCTGTTTTTCCAGACTTATCGGCGGGGACTCCAGCCCCTGGGATCAGACCTCAGATCTTTTTTAGAATCGTCGCAGGCGCTTCTGCGCGGCAACAATTCTTATCAGACCGAATCCGCTTTTCCTTACCTTTACCCGTTATTCTTGGCCTTCATCTTGATCCCTTTATCCCTCATCCCTCTATGGCTCTCTACGGGACTGTGGTTCCTTGCTAACATGTCAGCCTTTCTTTACGCAATAAGCGTGGTGCCAAATCTGGCGTTGGATAAGCCTCGTATCAACCGTCATGAGCTATGGGGCGTGCCCCTCCTGGTTCTGTTCGGTTTGATGTTTAATCCCATCCAGAACGAATTTGTCAACGGCCAGGTCAACAGCATCATCCTTCTCTGCTGCGTTCTTTTCTTGAAAAACCTCCTGGAAGACCGGAAGTTGCTGGCCTCGATTTTGCTCGCCGTGGGGATCTCCGTGAAGCTATTCCCACTCCTACTGGTAGTCTTCTTACTGTTCCGCAAGGAATATCGAATAGCTGCGATTACGGGAGCTGGCACGGTCTTGTTCTGTATAGCGCCGGCCTTATTGTTGGGTAGGCAGGCCGGCCCGGTGCTCATCGATTATATCCGTTCTATCATCGTTGAAGGAGGATTCCTTTCCGCCCAGGCCCACGGGCATCCCGCTCAATACACATTTGCGGGATTCGTGTCCTTCTGGTTTCCTGCGGTTGCCCGTTGGCCATTGCTGAAGCCGGTTTGTGGATTGATGGTATTGATGCTTCTCGTAGTTCTAGAGGTCCATCGTCTGCGGCACGGAGGACGAGAAGGTGACCCGGCAGCGGTTTGGCGCTTCTGCCTCTACCTTACGGCCATGCTGCTCATCGTTCCCATGTCCGAAACTCACTACCAACTCTTCATTATCCCAGCCGTCAGCCTGTTCGCGCTTGCACTTTGGGCAGACCCGAGAAAGATCTCCCTATTCCTGAAGGGCGGGTTTCTCCTCTTCATTGCCTTCTTTTATGCCGGCAAGCTCGTAAAGAACTCCCCCTTCTACTTCCTAGCCATATCCGTTCTTTTTGCGCTGTTTTTCTTCATCTTATGGCGCGGCCAGCCGATTCCCTCACCGATTAAGCGGAACTCCCCAGAATGTTCAAGCCTCCGACGAGATCCGCGGCGTTTTCGGAACGCTCGGACTCAAGACCGGACGTGAGTGCTTCAAGGTCCCCGGACATTTGCCGTTTGGCATCACGATAAGGGAATATGGTGCTGACGCTGATCGGGCTTGACAACAAGTCCATCCCGCCGAATTTTCATAAGAAATCCGATACATTCGACAGACTCGACTTGGCTATCCTGAAACGGGCGGCGGATATTGTCGAGCTTCTCATCCGAAACTCCGGATGATTCCGAACAAGGCCGGAAAGCTATCGTGTGTTGTTCCATCACTTCGAGCGGTTTCTGGCGGAGTATGAGACTCGGTTCGAGCGGGAGTACGGCTATTTCCGGCCCATCGTTAAGGACGTCGGCGAGAAGTATCTGGACTGTGGCAACCCGAAGTGCGGATTCGCCCGGATCCGCTGTCCGGAAGCCGTACGGAACACCTTCTTCGCGGCCATTTCCTATTTCCTTGTCGTTGATATTGATCAGCGGTCAGATTTATCTTATGACTCTTATGACGAAACTCCGGAGCGTGCTGAATTTCTTCATTGTCCGCCTTGATTTTCGATTCCCATCGGAAATATAATGTTTGCAAAGGAGAAATTATGAAAAAAATGATATTGGTTTTTTGCGCTCTTGTCCTGTCCCTGGCCCTGATTTACTCGCCAGCCCAGGCACAAGTCAAGCTCGGATTTAAAGTCGCCGGCGGCGTGGCCTATGTCGGAGGCGGAGACATCAACGCCGGCCTCAAGGGATACAGCGATTTCTACAACGACCTGTTCTCCCCCACCTATAACACGTCGGGCGGGTATTCTCCGTTCCACTGGGGCATGGACATCTTGGCCGAGATCCAGCTCAAGTTCTCGCCGAACTTCACCCTGGCCTTGGGCAGCGGCTACATCAGCGCGACCAAGTCGTCCCAATTGAACATCCCCTACGGCGCCACGGCATACCAAGAAAAATGGGCCCCCAGCGTGAGCGCCATTCCGGTCACCCTGACGTTTTATTATTTTCTCCCGATGGGGAATTCGGCGCGGGTCTTCTTCGACGCCGGAGCCGGGTATTATTTCGGCAAATATACCGACACGTGGCACATCGTCTTCCTGGGCGAGGCGGACGCGAACTGGGACCTGTCTGGAGGAAGCGGCCTCGGGTTCCACGGCGGGGCGGGGCTGGAGATCGACTTGGCCCCCAACATCGCGCTCCTAGTAGAAGTCCGCGGCCGCTACGCCTCTCTCAGTGGGTTCAACGGGACGGAGAAGATCGGGTCGTCGACCTATACTGGCGATCTTTACTATTACGAGGGGAATCTCCTCGGGGTAGGCGTCTATCCGCTCATCGACGTCGGTACGGAGATGCCGTCAGGAACGGGGATTAGCAACGCCCGCAAGGCCAAGCTCGATCTGAGCGGCTTCTGCGCTGTGGCCGGCTTCGTCATCCACTTCTGACGAAGCGCGGCCGGGCCCAACGCCACACCGTAGGCGGCGCTAGTCGATCATCGTCACTTTTCCGTCTTTCCATTCAATCGTCGGTTTCATGGGATCTTCAATTCTCGAAATCCGTTAAACTCGAGATGAGATCATCATGAAACGGGAACCGGGGGGTAGGATAGGCAAAACCCGTCGCCGGTCACTGAAGGCGGAGGTTGACGATGAGCAGCGGCGTCTCCGCGTAGCTCACGAGCTCGAACTCGCCGCCCGTCGAGAATTTGACTCGCGCCTTCTGATAGATCTTCGCTTCGCCCTGGTTTTTCTCGTTCAGGTCGAGGGCGACGACGAGGTAGAGCCCGGCCCCGTAGACGCGGCGGAATCCAACCGCTTCAGATCCGGACCTTGGCCAGTTGGACGTCGGGTCGGCCGGCTGGCTTTCCGTAACGAGAAAAATCTGCTTCCCCTTCTCCGTCTTTTTCTCGAAGGCCAGGTTGAGGTCGATCGGGAAGCCGGTCGCGCCGGGGTACTGGAGTGTGCCCACCTTGATTGTCTCGGCTTTATCGAAGAAACCGTTCGAGTCGCCCGCCGCCAAGTACTTCATGAGCTCGGTGAGCTCCTCGGTCGTGCTCAAATGATCGATCGTTATCCGGACGTTGACGACGCTTTGGGTGGTGGGCCCGTTGCCCGTGAACAGCCGTCCTCGGTAGACCGCTTTTTCCGCCGTCTCCTGGCCGGCCGCCGCGGCCGTCAGGGTGATTCCGAACGCAATAGCCAAAAGAAATATTCCGAATCTTCGCATGCAGTTCTCCTTTGCCTTCCCCAACGAATTGACAAGCCTAGCATAATCCCCGGACCGAAAAAAAGTCAAGGTCCGTCCCTGAACTCCCGGAGACGAAGCGCGTTCCAAGCCTAAAGGAAAAAAGCAAACTCATATCACCGGAGAACAAGATAATAAAAACAAAGTCGGTTTATCGGCAACATCGGGTGGAAACGAAATCAGTTGTCGTTCTCCGGATTTAGCATTATAATCGGTTAATTCGACATGGATCGCACCGCCCGTCCTCGCCTCCGGATTTCGACGAGCAGAACCGGATCGCGCGGACGGGTCGGGCGAGAAACTCATGAAGGAGGAGCGTAATGAGACGTCACGGTTGGATTTTAGCGGTTGTCGCGATCGCGGCCCTGGTCGCGGGGAGCCTGGCGCAGACGCCCGTCCGGAAGCCTGCGAGCCCGGCGGGGACGGCCGCCACCCAGATCGGCGGGAAATACGTGGAAGTCCAGGGCGGCCAGCGTTATCAGGACGGCAAGTGGATCGAAGTTACATACAGCCGGCCCATCAAGCGCGGGCGTCAGAATCTCTTCGGCGCGGGTGCGGACTACGGCAAGAAGGTGAGCGACGGTTCTCCGGTTTGGCGGGCGGGCGCGAATCAGACGACCCGTCTCAAGACCGAAGTGCCGCTTGTGTTCGACGGCAAGACGCTGCCGGCCGGGGAATACAGCGTCTTCGTGGAACTGAAGGAGAACGCCTGGACCCTCATCTTCTCCAATTGGCCGGCCCAGGAAAAGTACGACCCAAAAAATAAGGAGGCTCTCTGGGGCTCCTTTGGATACACCCCCGATAAGGACGTCCTCCGGGCGGCGATGAAGGTCGAGACCCTTCCGTTCTCGATGGACCAATTCACGATCGCTTTTATCGACATGGCCGTTGACGGCGGGAAACTGGCGATGATGTGGGACAAAACGATGGCCACGGCATCGTTTAAGTCCGGCAGCTAGGAATAACAGCTGAAAGCGCCGTTCAAGATCAGTCTGCCCCAATAAACCCGAGGAAAGATTCCGCGGGCGGATTTCCCGGCGGCCCGGTCTATTCCGGCCAGGAAGAAGGACGAATCTGAAAAAAAGACTGTTGAAGATTCTGGGACTGCTGTTGGTGTTCTCTATTCCGGTCAAAGCCCAGCAGCGCGGCATTCCCAACGCCGCGGATTTGGAAATCGCGCTCCACAAGCTTAACGTCCTGGGGAGCGTCCTCTACGTCGGGGCCCATCCCGACGACGAGAACACTTCGCTACTGGCTTTGTTCTCGAAAGGGCGGAAATACCGGACCGCCTATCTTTCGGTCACGCGCGGCGAAGGCGGCCAAAACCTGATCGGTCCGGAACAGGGGGCGGAGCTCGGCCTCCTGCGAACTCAGGAACTTCTGGCCGCCCGCCGCATCGACGGAGCCGAGCAGTACTTCACCCGGGCGGTCGATTTCGGCTATTCCAAAACGGCCGCGGAAACCCTCGAAATCTGGGGAAAGGAGAGTGTCCTCGGCGATATGGTCTGGGTGATCCGGAAGTTCCGTCCCGATGTGATCATCACCCGGTTCGCCGCCGAGGGCACCGGAGGGCACGGGCACCACACAGCCTCCGGGATGCTGATCAAAGAAGCCTTCGCCGCGGCCGCCGACCCGAACCGGTTTCCCGATCAGTTGACATACGTGCCGATTTGGAAAACGACCCGTATTCTGTTGAACAGAGGACGCCCACGTCCGGAGGAGGCGGCTCCGGCCTTGCGGGTCGATACCGGTGAATACAATCCGTTGCTGGGAAAATCGTATTCCGAGATCGCCGGCGAGAGCCGGTCCCAGCATAAAAGTCAGGGCTTCGGCTCGGGGGGACGGAGAGGGACCCAATACGACTATTTCGAACTTTGGGCCGGAGAGCCGGCCGCCCAAGACATATTCGAGGGGATCGATGTGACCTGGAATCGCGTCCCTGGCGGGCAAAAGGTTGGTCTTCTTTTGGCCGAATGCATCCAATCGTTCGATTCCCGGCAACCATCCCGGTCGGTCCCCGGCCTCCTGAGTGTTCAGGCCGAACTGGCCAAGCTCCCGGAGTCGGATTGGGTCCGCCTGAAGAAAGAGGAATTGTCCCGGGTCATCCAAGGCTGCGCCGGAATCTGGATGGAAGCGATCGCCGACGACTTCGCCGCTGCTCCGGGAGACGAAATCCTGATACGGACATCGATTGTCAATCGATCGGACCAGCCGTTCGTCCTCCATAGCCTCGGCATTCCCCGACTCGTCCCCGATTCCGTCGTCGATCGGCCGCTGAAAAATAACGAAACTTTGGCCATCGAGAATAAGGTTCTCATCCCGATGGGCTTTCCCCTGTCCCAGCCTTATTGGCTGGAGCCCTCCCCTCAAAACGGTCCGTTTTCGGCCGGGGATCGCCTTCTCATGGGCCTGGCGGAAAATCCGCCTTCCCTTAGCTTCGCCCTAGTCCTGGATGCAGGAGGACAGCGTCTCGAATATTCCATCCCCGTTCTCTTCCGCTGGACAGATCAGGTCCAAGGCGAGCGTTACCGGCCTTTCGAGGTCCGGCCGCGGGTGACGATCCAGATCGAAGACGGCGTCAAAATATTTCCCGGAGAAGGCCCCCAGCCGGTGAAGATCAGGTTGAAAAGCCATTCAAAGAACGTCACCGGGATCATCCGTCTTAAAGGGATGGACGGGTGGCGGGTCGCTCCGGCCGGCCTTCCTTTTACCCTCGCAGGCAAGTATGAAGAGGGAGAGGTCTCGTTCGAAATCTCTCCGCCGAAAAACGCTCAGGAATCCGTCCTCACAGCCGAAGCGGACCTCGGCGGAGAAATCGTGAGACGGGCGATGGTGGAGATCTCCTATCCCCACATTCACCGCCAGGTCTATTTCCCGGAGAGCCGGATCAAGGTCGTCAAACTCGACGTCCAAACCAAAGGGAAGAGGCTCGGCTACATCATGGGCGCAGGGGACGACGTCGCCGACGGCCTTCGCCGCCTCGGGTATGAGGTGACGATGCTGACCGACGAAATGCTCGAAACATCCGATCTGTCCTCGTTCGACGCCATCGTCGCGGGCGTCCGGGCTTACAACACGCGCGATCGCCTCAAAAACGCAAAGCCGCGCCTCCTCGACTATGTCGAACGCGGCGGCACCCTGGTCGTCCAATACAACGTCGCCTCCGGCGCGCTCGCCGACCGGATCGGGCCATATCCTCTGACAATCGGCCGCGACCGGGTGACCGTGGAAAGCGCCCCGGTGACGTTCCTGGTCCCCGGCCATCCGCTCTTGACCTTTCCCAACAAAATCACGTCCAGGGACTTCGAGGGGTGGGTCCAAGAGAGAGGCCTGTATTTCGCTTCGTCTTGGGACGAGAAGTATGAAGCGATCCTCTCCTCTCACGATCCAGGCGAGCCGGATCTAAAAGGCGGCCTCTTGTACGCGCGATACGGGAAAGGCGTTTTTATCTATACGGCGTACGCCTGGTTTCGGCAGCTGCCGGCGGGTGTGCCCGGGGCGTTCCGGATTTTCGCCAACCTGGTTTCGGCGGGGAAGCGCTGAGGCGTGGTCATCCCGACGAAGCGGCTCCCCCACCTTCCGCGCCTGGTGGACGATTATTTTCACGACTTCGGCAAAGTGCGGGAGTTCTTTGACGGCGATTTTCGAGACGCTGCCGCGTACGAACGCCAAACCGAACGGACGCTGGCACGCCGCATTCCCCGGGATGAGTTGGCCGCGATTTTAAGGGAGCAAAACCAAAGCTACGGATGCGGCCCGCGGACTCTCGGGCATATCGAGTCTATGGAGCGGGAGCAAGCCTGCGCCGTCGTCACCGGACAGCAAGCGGGGCTTTTTTCTGGGCCGCTCTATACGATCTATAAGGCCTTGACCGCGATCAAGCTCGCCGAGCGCCTGAGCCGGGACGGCCCTGGAAAGTGCGTCCCGGTGTTTTGGTTGGCCTCGGACGATCACGACTTGGCCGAGATCGATCACATCGTCCTTTTGGACAAAGATAACCGGCTCGAAGAGGTCCGCTGCGGGATGCCTTCCGGAGAGCTCAAAATCCCCGCTTCCGCTCTCGTCTTGCCGCCGGAGATCGCGGATTGCCTCCGTCGACTCGCGGATCTCACCCAAGAATCCGAATTCAAGGCGGACATCATCGCCGCCTTGAGCGAAGCCTATCGGCCCGGCCGCGGCTGGGTTGAGGCGTTCGCTCGATGGATGACCAGGCTGTTTCAATCGCACGGCTTGATCTTCATCGACGCCTCCCATCCCCGCCTGAAAGAGATGGGCGGAGAGGTTTTTTATCGCGAAATCACCGAAGAGTCCGCGGCGACTCCGCCGGCCCTCGCCGCTTCGCGGAGACTGCGCGACGCCGGATATGAAGGCCAAGTTCATTTGCATGAGGGGATTCTCAATATTTTCTACGCCGAGCGGGAGCGGCGGTCCGTCCAGTGGGACGGCCATGCCTTCGAAATCAAAGATCCGCGGGAGACACGTTCGAAGGAAGACCTCCTCGCCCTGGCGAAAGAAAAGCCGTTTCTCTTCAGCCCTAATGTCCTTCTCCGGCCCATCTATCAGGACACCCTCCTGCCGACAGTCGTCTACATCGGCGGGCCGGGGGAAATAGCCTATTTCGCCCAGATGAAAGGCGTTTATGAAAAATTCGGCCTGCCGATGCCGGTGATTTACCCGCGAAAGAGCCTGACCTTCGTCGAAAGGAAAATCGACCGAATCCTGGCGAAGTATCATCTGGACATCCCCGATCTCTGGGGCGGCGCGGACGGGATCATCCGAAGCCTCGGCGAAAGCAGAGTTCCCGAACCCTTGGGCCGGGCCTTGAACCTCGCCGCCACTCATTTGGAGCAGGACTTTGAACCGATCATCCGGGACATCGCCGCCTTCGAGCCGACCCTGAAGGAGTCCGCCCTTCTCGCCCGGGGAAAGATGGTTCAGCAATTGCAATTCCTGGAAAAGAAAATCGTCCGGGCGGCGAAGAAACAGAACGACATCGCAGTCGGGCAGATCCGCAAAGCGGGCGACCATCTTTACCCTAACGGGCATCTCCAGGAGCGGGTCTTCAATGTCGTGCCTTATCTCCTGAAATACGGCCCGGCTTTCGTGGACAAGCTGGGCGAGGCGATCAACATCGACGAGTATGATCATCAGATTCTAACGATATGAAAGGATATCTTCTTTGGAGGAGGCCGCCATGACCCTGGATGTGTTAGCTTTCGGAGCGCATGCCGACGACCCGGAATTATCCTGCGGCGGGACGCTGATCAAGCTGGCCGGGATGGGGTATAAAACCGGAGTCGTCGCCCTGACCCGGGGCGAGACGGGCACGCGGGGCAGCGCCGAAATCCGGGCCCGGGAGTTTGCGAAAGCGGCCGAAGTGATGGGCCTGGCGGTCCACAAAATGCTCGACATTCCCGACGGGCGGGTCGAGGTCACCTGGGAGAATAAGCTTAAAATTATCGCCGAGATCCGCGCCCATAAACCCCGAATCGTTTTCGCCCCCTATTGGATCGATCGTCACCCGGATCACGAAAACGCGTCCCAGCTCGTGCGCGTCTCGGCTTATCTCGCCGGGCTGAAAAAAATCGAAACGGCGCAGGAGGCGTTCCGGCCTGTAAAGGTCGTTTTCTGCCAGAGCCGCTTCGAGTTCGCTCCTTCGTTCATCGTCGATATTACCGACGCCCACGCCAAAAAAATGAACGCGATCCGGGCCTATGCATCTCAATTCCACCGCCCGGATCAGCCCGAATCCACGCCCGCGCCCGGGGAAACGCTCATCGGCCGGCCCGAATTCCTGGACCTCATCGAGGCCCGGGACAAGAGATATGGCGCTCAGATCGGGGCGAAATACGGGGAGCCTTTTCTCGTCCGGGAAGCCCTGAAAGTGGACGACCCGGTCGCGTTTTTCGGTCCGGAATATCTGTGGACGATTCCATGAGGGCGGCCATGAAAATCGCCATCGTCTGCTATCCGACTCACGGCGGGAGCGGGGTTGTGGCTTCGGAATTGGCGATCGGGCTGGCCCAAAAAGGCCACGAGCTCCATATCGTCAGCTATGCCCCGCCGTTCCGCCTGCGCGCCTTCTATCAAAACATCTTCCTTCATGAAGTGGACGTGGCTTCGTACCCGCTGTTCAAGTACCCTCCCTACGAGCTGGGGCTGGCCACCAAGTTGGTGGAACTCGCCGAAACCTGCGGTTTGGACATCATTCACGCTCATTATGCCGTCCCCCATGCGGCTAGCGCTTATTTGGCGAAGCAGATCTTCAACTCCCGGCGGCTTAAAACGGTCACGACCCTCCACGGCACGGACATCACCTTGGTCGGGGCCGAGCCGTCCTTCCGCCGGGTCGTCAAGTTCGCCATCGAGCAATCGGACGGGGTGACGGCGGTCTCGCACTATCTTAAACAGCGGACGATCGAGGAATTCGACATCAGGCGCGAGATCCGGGTCATTCCTAATTTCGTCGAGCTCGACCGGCCGGACCGGAACCGCGACGCCTGTTCGAGGCCCGCCTTCGCTCCGGAGGGGGAGAAAATCCTGATGCACGCCTCCAACTTCCGCCCGGTCAAAAGGATCGGAGACGTCATCCGGATTTACGCCCGGGTCCGGGAAAGGATCCCGGCCAAGCTCCTCTTGATCGGCGATGGCCCCGAGCGGCCCCATATCCAGCAGTTGGTGAAGGAGATGGGCCTCGCCTCCGACGTCCATTTCCTCGGGGAACAGGACCAGTTGGAGCCCCTCTTTTTCTGCACCGACCTGTTTCTTTTGCCCAGCGAGCAGGAGAGCTTCGGCTTGACGGCCCTCGAAGCGATGAATTGCGGCGTCCCCGTCATCGCTTCCGATGTCGGCGGATTGCCCGAGGTCATCGCCCATGGCGAGACGGGATACCTCTTGCCGGTCGGCGATGTCGAGGGCATGGCCGCGAAAGCCGTCGAACTTCTGAGCGATCCGGCCCGGCATTCCCTCTTCCGAACGCAAGCCCGGCGGCGCGCCGAACAGCACTTCGACGCCGCCTGTATCATCCCCCAATACGAGGCCTTCTACGAGGGATTGTTGAAGACTTAGCCCATGCGACCTATCGACTGGATCGTCCTGAGCTTGTTTCTCTCGTTCGTGGCCGCTTACGGCTTTTGGAAAACCCGGGGCCAAAAGGACATCCAGGGCTTCTTTCTGGCCAACAGATCCACGCCGTGGTACGCCGTCACCATTTCGATCATGGCGACCCAGGCCAGCGCCATCACTTTTCTGTCCACCCCGGGTCAGGCCTACGTGGACGGGATGCGGTTCGTTCAGTTTTATTTCGGCCTGCCCATCGCCATGGTCATCCTTTCGATCACGGCCGTCCCCATTTACCATCGGCTCAAGGTCTACACCGCCTACGAGTATTTGGAACAGCGCTTCGACCTGAAAAACCGAGCTTTGGGGAGCATCCTTTTCCTCATCCAACGTGGGCTCGCGGCCGGTTTCACGATTCTCGCCCCGGCCTTGATCATTTCGGTCATTCTCGGCTGGGATTTCCGGCTGACGATTTTCATGACAGGCGGCCTGGTCATCCTCTACACGGCCTCCGGCGGCACGGAGGCGGTCAGCAAGACGCATCTTCTGCAGATGATGATCATCACGGCGGGGATGGGAGCGGCGTTTTATATGATTTTCCGGCGCCTCCCGGCCGACATCTCTTTTTCGAATGCCGTCCACGTGGCCGGAAAGCTCGGGAAGCTGAACATCATCAATTTCGCCTTCGACTGGAAGGACCGGTACAATTTCTGGTCGGGCCTCATCGGTGGCGGTTTCGTCGCCCTGTCGTATTTCGGGACGGACCAGTCGCAGGTCCAGCGCTATCTGACTGGACGGTCGATCGCCGAAAGCCGCAAGGGGCTTCTGGCCAACGGCGTCCTAAAGGTCCCTATGCAGTTCATCATCCTGTTCATCGGGGCCATGATCTTCGTGTTTTACCAGTTCGTGACGCCGCCCCTGTTTTTCAACCCGGTCGAGACCGCGGCCGTAAAAAGCAGCGCTTATGGGGACACTTATGCGGCCCTCGAAGCCGACTACGCTCGGCTGAACGGGCAGAAGCGGGAGCAGATTCGGAAGATGCTCTCCGCGATCGAGGCTGAAAAAGACGCGGACGTGGAAGGGACGCTCCAAGAACTCCGCCGAACGAGGGAATCGGAGCTCGGCCTCCGGAAGGAGGCCCTCCAACTCATCAAGAAAAGAAATCCCCTGGCCGAGACCAACGATACCAATTACATCTTTCTGAGCTTCGTGACCAAGTATTTGCCGGTGGGCCTCGTAGGGCTGATCCTGGCGGCGATCCTCTCGGCCTCGATGTCGGCTTCGTCCGCGGAGCTCAACGCCCTGGCTTCGGTCACGGTGGTTGATATCTACAAGCGGATCTTCCGGAAAAACGCTTCGGAGCGGCACTATCTCCGCGCCTCGAAAACGGCCACGGTCTTTTGGGGTCTCTACGCCATCGGCTTCGCCCAGTTCGCCAACCATCTTGGCTCCTTGATCGAAGCCGTCAATATTCTGGGGTCTTTGTTTTACGGGACGATTCTCGGGATTTTCCTCATCGCCTTCTATTTCAAGAAGATCGGCGGCAACGCCACGTTCATCGCGGCCCTTATCGCCGAGGCGGCCGTCCTGGCCTGTTTCTTTTTCACCGAAATCCCTTATCTATGGTTCAACGTCATCGGCGGCGTGACACTTATCGTCCTGGCCCACATCCTGAATCCCCTCTGGCCGGCGAAAGCGAAGCGGATCTAGAAGGCGTAAAGAAACCGCTTTCCCCCCTAAAGCTGGAGCCTTAAACCGAGGCTCAGGCTGACGGCAGACGGGTTCAATTCAAACGGCTTAAAATTGAGATAATTCTTAATGTTGACATAAGTCTCGGTGTCGACTTCATGGCGAGAGTCATACGTAAATATCCTGTCTATGGAAGGTATCATTGACATACTCCCCGTGGCGATATAGGCGACTCTGGCTGCGAGAGACAAGAGCTTCGAAAGATGAAAGCTGATTTCGCAATCCGCGTTGAGACAGGTCTTCCAGGCGGCCGGAAGGTTCATCATCAGCAGAAAAGTATCGGAAAAGAGAACGCCGTGACCGCCGAGCCAGTACTCTGAATACCCTAGGGCGCTGAACCGGCCGAAAGCGCAAAGGATGCCGGGGCCTACAGAAACCATTCCTGTCGCTATCCTTGACAGCGGAAATCTGAACTGGGCGTTGAGAGAGAAAGCCAGCGATTCGAGCCTTCCCTCCGTTGCCATCCACTCAGTGGAGATGTTATGTGTGATTTCGATCTCATTATAGTCGGGGGGCATGCGGGTAGTGTACTTCATCTGGATCTCATATGGGGTATTCACACCGCCCAACTTGTGGCGGCTGTAATAAAGGCTGAATTTCAAACCGAGCCTGTCTGTAATAAAATAGGACAATCCTCCCTGAATCCCTTCGCCCCATTTCCGATCGATATTCAGCGTTTGGAAGCCGTGGGCTCCGGGAAGAGCATCCGCGAAAGCCAGCGGATAATCATGCCGGAAGCTTGTAGACTTGGCTCCTGAGTTCCAGCTGAGGTAGAGGAACGCCTCTATCCCACTTTTTTTTGGCAAAACCGACTCCGCAAACGCAGGGATCATCAGGCCGAGAAACACAATTCCCCACGTGATAATCAACCTCCCCCTTTTCTTCATGAGGCTATTATGCTCTCGATGGGTGCTGTTAACAAGGGAACCTTGTTTTTCCGGGTTCTCTGAGTTATAGTGCAAATGTGAGATGGCTAAAGGGGAGAAAGCCTGTCGTAGCTCGATGTCTGTTCCAGCTTATTCTCAGCCTTGTTCTAGCCTCCTCCGTATACGCCGGCGAAAGAAAGCTCGCATTCAAATTGACGGGTGGTGTGAGCCGCTCGTCGCTCGGCGATGTGAATTCATACCTCGTTGGATATTCTCATTATGAAATCGATGACCTCCGCGACTACGGATATGTCCAAGACAAGGCATTCGAGACGTATCATTTCGGCCAAGACGTCCAGGTTGAGATGATGGTGCCGATAACCGGTCGCCTCTCTCTTTGCGCTGGATTCGGCTACATCCAAGTCCATAAAAAACAAAACAGCCTGAGTCTGCAATCCTCTTTTAGCATCCTCACGGGCACTCTGGACCATGCGGTGCGGGCCGTTCCCATCACGGCGGCTCTTGACTGGTCTTGGCCGGTCGCTCCGAAGTGGGCAATCCACATCGAAACGGGAGCGGGACTCTACATTTCAAAATTTAGTGAAAACGGCGAGAGCCTGCTCACCTATAAAACCGGCGGCGTCGGCTACACCAAGACCTGGGAGGCTGAAGCGCACGCGTCGGGTCTCGGCTTATTCGGCGACATCGGACTCGAGGCCGAGCTGACGCGAAATCTCTCCCTTCTCGTTGAAGCAGGATTTCGAAGAGCCAGGATATCTGGGTTTTCCGGTCAAACTCGGACCCGCCTCAACAATAACAATTGGGAGTCTGAGCAGCCCTTCGACCTCTTCTACTATGAGTTTTCTCTCCGCGGTTATCAGCAAGTTTACCCTGCGCTGAGCCTGCCGGATGCACAGCGGGGATATCTGTTGAGAGTTTTCCGTGAGGGCGTTATCGATCTTTCCGGCTGGACTCTCAGAGCCGGCCTGAGAATCTTCCTTTAGAGCCTTTCGAAGTCGATCCGCTCCCCTGACCGGCCTTCTTCGCGGCCATTTCCTGTTCTTGACACCGATCATCAGCCGGATATAACATTTTTATGGGCGCGGCAGTATAGTCATGAGGTTCAGAGGGGACAGATCCCAAGCGTACGGAAAAAGCAACCTCCCATTGCCTATAACGATTCCAATATGAAGTGTCATTTTTCGATGGGAAGGTCCTCGCGCCGGGAAACCGAGCCTGCAGTTCATCAATTGTAACTTTTTTTCCTCCCCTCCGGTATGTTATTAAGAGGATAATGACCTAAAAAGAGGTCATGATGAAACGACAATTGATTTGCTCCGGGATAATACTCTTCATCGCTATTCATTTAATCTCTCAACAGAAGACGCGGCTCATTATCACGGGAGCGACGCTTATAGACGGAAAAGGCGGTCTGCCGTTTCCGCAAGCGGTCGTGGTTATTGAAGGAGAGCGGATTACTGCCGTCGGCCGACAGGGCACGATTAAAATCAAACCCGGTGCCAAGATCCTCGATGCGACCGACAAATACCTTCTTCCCGGACTCATCGATACCCACGTCCATCTTGAGGAAATCGGGCTCTCGGATATTGGAGAGCTGCCTGCCGCCTGGGATTCGCCGGATAAGATCAGGCAATTGATGATAATCAATGCCCGGCTCGATCTCATCGGAGGAATAACGACGGTGAGAGACCTGGGGTCCACCGAGCTCGTCCTCCACATACGCGACGAAATTAACGCCGGCAAAGTCCTCGGCCCCCGTATCATTGCCGCGGGAATGCAGCTCGTGAAAAAATCTGCCGGCGCGACGAAGGCGAAGATGTTTCTGGATTACGACGGCCCTAACGACGCACGCGCGAAGGTCAGGCAACTCGGAACCGCGCGGGTCGACCTCATCAAGATCCGCCTAACCCATCAACGCGCTGTCCCCTCGCTCGAGGAAATCCGTGCCATCGTCGACGAGTCCCACAGGCTGGGCCTGCTCGCTACCGTCCATACCGATGTCCCCGCGGATGATCTCGTCCGGCTTGCAATCGACGCCGGGGCGGATGGCATCGAACATAACGCGCCGCTTCGCGTGAAAGATGAAGCTTGGCTTAGAGAAATGGCCCGGAAAAAAATGACCTTAATGGCCGGGAGCGGTGAATTCTACGTCCAGCGATTTGAGGACGCAGGCTTCGGCGATTCCGTCGGTCCGGCGGCAACCCGTCTTTTTCCTGATGAAGTCGCGTCGGCCCTCCGCCGGGGCGCCGATTTTCTCCGGAATCAGACCGCCCAGATGAAAACGTCGGGATGGGACGCCGAACAAGTCCGAACACGTTTCATCCGCGAAACGGACCGGGCACGCAAAGCAGGGGTGCTCCTTATATTCGGCACGGATGCGGGCGCTTATCTGGCGATACACGGAGAGGAATACAAGGCTCTTTACGGTGAAACCAAGATGGGCTCGAGCGCCATGGAAGCAATTCTTATGGCCACCCGAGACGCGGCCAAAGCGCTTGGGAAGGAAAAAGATATCGGGACGATCGAAGCAGGCAGACTCGCCGATATCATCATCGCCGAAGCGAATCCATTGGAAGATGTAAGGAATCTCCGAAAGCTTTATCGGGTCATAAAAGGAGGCGCAGTCTACGACCCCACCGAACTCCTGCGATCCCGTCAGTGATCGCTTTCGGCATGATAGAAACGCCGAGGGCCAGATTCGATTAACAAGCCCAGGCGCTTCATAAGCTGAGGTGACCACAGGGCAAGGGATTCGCCGGTCAGAGCGTTGTGTTTGGCTGCTGCATCGTTGTAGGCGACGAGAAAGGCCGCCGGATCGCAAAGGCAGCCGATCAGCTTGGCGCGCCCGTAGGTCTTCTCGATCAGCACCGCCATCTTCCATCCGACCGTGTACCAGGGCCCCTGAATTCCGAAAAATGAGGAGGCCACTTTCCTGATCTCCTCCTCCCCTTTCAACCGGCCGTCGAGCATATCCAGGAAAAAGGCCTCCACTTTCTTCAGATCAGCATTGAAATTCGCCATGTCTTTGTCCCAGCGCTCCCGGTCCGATGCCGGACTTACGGCATGCGGATGGACGTCGGGCCCTCCTGCGGCGGCCAGCATGGCAAATCCCTCGCCGAACGATCCGACCCATTCGAGCACGGTCCGCACCCCTGCCGGTTTGTTCTTGAATTCTTCGGTCTCCAAGGCCGGAAGACAGGCGGCCGCATAGCCGATGTGATGGAGTTCGTGGGCCACGGTGTTCTCGAGTTGAGCCGCGTTCATCTCAGGATTCAGGTAGAGAAAGATCGCCGGGTCGGTTTTGAGCTCGTGGACAAAGCTGTTGGTCCTGGGCTTGATGACGGGATAGACTTTACACCGAATCGCCGTTCCCGCGGGAAGATAAGCCAGGGCTCGGGTCGCGGCAGCCTTCATATCGGCTTGCTTCCAGCCGGCCAGCGTCTCCGCAAGAGCATCCGTCCTGGCCAGGAGCTCAGGGGACTTGACAAATTCCCGGAACTGCGCGTCGTCAAAAGACCATTTCCCTCCGGATTCTCGTCCCTTCAGCCGAATATAGCCTTCGGTAGAAAAAAGCCGATTCCAGTCGTCTATATTGACAGGTGTGCCGACCTTCATTTTCTGAAGAATAGACAGGACGGCGTCAGCCTCATCGGTCACGAGGCGAATGTCCAAGTTCGATGCAGCGGGCTGCTGCGCTGCGGCGGCCGGGTCGTTCCGGAAATCCTCGAAATAAGAGCGCAAGATCTTCTCCGTCGAGCGAACCTGGGCAGGAAGAACGGAAGCAAGGGAAAAAACGCAGAACAGAAAGGCGAAAATGGTGATAAACAATCTCTTCTCTATCATCAACAAAGTCTCCTTGAAATTATTGATATTCTTAGTTTCATAGTTTATACGAGTTTATTCAAGAAAAGGTACTATCTTCGGGTTTTTCTTGCCCCTTTCCTCGAATATTACCCGCGGAAAAAAGTCAGGCACCTTTTCCGAACATGACGAGCAACATTTCCAGGACATCTTCGCCTTCCGTCCAGAATTGATGAATTGTGCCGGGCGGGACCAGGACAGCCATTCCTTCTTTGACGTCGAGATATTTTTCTCCGAGCCGCGCCTTTCCTTTTCCTTAAAAGCTTTAAGTATAGCTTCGGCAGCCAACTTTTCTTGCCCAAAAGTGCTGGTCGTCCAAATGCACAAGATCGATAAAGCCAAGAATGCAAACCTCTTTTTTAAACTCGACATATCGCTGCATCCCACCAAATGATTACGAAATTATCAAAGGAAAGGTTTACGAAGTCGATCCACTCCTCTAACCGTCCTTCTTCGCGGCCATTTCCTGTTCTAGACATCGATTATCAGCCGGATATAACATTTCTATTTTTTTGCATCGCACTTAATTTGAAAAAGAATAAATTATGAATGTTATACTAAATATTTCAGGGAGGATTTAAATGAAACAGTATGCTTCCGGTATTGTAGCAACAATTGTATTTTCCGTCTTTCTGCTTTTGCCAATCCAGAATACAAATGCACAAGATCAAAAAGCGAAAACAAAGACGGTTCTCTCAGCGGAGACAGAAGTATTTGTCGGAATTTGGGAAGGATTTCTTCAGATAGGTCCGAAGAAAGTGCAAGTCGATTTGGAAATTAAGGCACGCAATGATAAAACGCTCTCCTGTTTTATTCAAATGCCATTATTAGGCATCCCCGGTTCCGATGCCCAAAACTTTTCAATTTCAGGCAGAAATTTGAAAGTTTCTTTAATTGCTTATATGCTTCCATTTGACGGGATACTCTCTGACAATAATCTTGAAATTGCAGGAACTGCCACACCCGATGCTAAGAACAAAATGGATGTTACTTTCAAAAAGGTAGATAAAATTACAACTATCAAAAGAGTTCAGACGCCCACTCCACCTTATCCTTACGAAGAAAAAGAAGTTGAATTTGTAAACAAAAAAGATGGTACCAAATTAGCGGGTACTGTTACCTACCCCAAGGGTCAAGGCCCTTTCCCTGCGGCAATATTAGTTTCAGGCGCAACGCCCCACAACAGAGATGAAGAAGGAATGGGGGGCCACCGTTTCTTTCACGTCCTTGCCGATGACCTGACGAAAAGAGGAATTGCAGTTCTTAGGTACGATGACCGCGGCGTGGCACAATCAACGGGAGATTATGAATCCGCTTCCATATTCGACTTTGCCGATGATGCCGAAGCAGGGCTTGACTTCTTAGCTACCCTGCCGTTCATCGAGAAGGGAAATATCGGATACATTGGGCATAGCGAAGGAGGGTCGGTAGCACAAATCATCGCCAGCCGAAGATCCGAGCCTGCTTTTATAGTATTGCTGGCAGGTCCTGTAATACCAAGTGCTGATGTTTTAAAATATCAGTACAAGTTAGCCAAACAGGGTGGTAATCCGGCAACAAAGGCCCTTGTGGAGATTGCAGAAAAAGCTCTCGAGGTCGTATTGAAAGAAGAAAATGTTGATTTAATCCGTGAAAAAGTAACTTCCTTATTTAGCGTACCCGGTTTTCCGGAGCAATTGAGAAAAGAATGGATCGATAACTTTAGTAAACCGAATAATATTTTATCTTATAGACTCACCCCTTCCGATTTTCTCGTAAAAATCAATTGTCCAATATTGGCGCTTGGCGGCGATAAAGATGTAGCTGTTCCTTATAAAGAGAATTTAGAAGCTTTGAAACAAATTATGGATAAAAACGGCAAAACCAACTATAGGACTGTGGAATTCAAAAACATCAACCACTTTTTCCAGACTACAACCAATGGGGCTTTCAACATGGCTCCATTGATCGATGAAACAATGTCTCCCCTTGTCATGCAAACTATAGGAGAATGGATTCTGAAAACTACTGGAAAGAAATTCAATTACGGGCAGTAATAAAAGCCTCTGCACCTGATGCAGAGGAAAGAATTAGTTATCAAATGCTAGCGTTCACGCTGAAAGGTAATTTGGTCTATTTTGCTGCTTATAAAAAGCATATCGGATTTTATCCTACGCCAAGTGGAATTCAGGCCTTTAAACATGAATTATCAATTTATGAAGGTGCAAATGGATTATATTTTCGCCTTGTCGTCCAGGAGTTTCTTCATCCTGGCCACGAAGGCTTTAGATTTTTCCAGCGCTTCCTCGACTTCGTCTGAGGAAGTGAAGAAATCAAAGCTATACTGGTCGGTATGGCGCGTTTCGCGAAGATGGTCAAGCATTTGGACCCATTTCGATTCGAGCTTCCCCTTGCTTACGTAATTCGCTTCAAGATACCGGGCGATACACGCATGGCTCTTCTCGCGGTAGCCGTCGTAAAACAGGATAGCGCGGGCGGCATGGAACACCGCCAAATAAGCGCTGAGGAGGGAAGAGCGCAGGGCATGGCTGGAAGCGTTCATCTCGGCCTCTTCAAACCACTTCCCGGCGGCGAGAAGGCTCCGTTTTGCTTTGTCCTTTGACGGGGCCGTTTTCTTTATCAGCCCCTTGGCCAAACAATCGTCGTAGTCAAACAAGGTCTTCACCATAAATTCTTATGGAGCCGAAAACCAGGGAATGGAAGAAGGGTACGTCCTCCTTCTCAAGTATTTTCAGCTTTTCGTCAGTCAGATACAGTAAGCTCACATTTTCGAACTTCCTCTTGAGAGCCGTTGAGAGTTCGGCGAGCGCAAATTCGTTCCTTTTGGAAATCTTGATCCAGAGGTCGATATCTGAATCCTCGTCGTTCTCGCCCTTGACGCAACTGCCGTAAATGCCGACGCCGGTAACGAAAGGATATTTCGTGAAATCGAACTGCGCAAAATGCTTCAGGCTCATGATGATCCTCAAAAGCCTAACGTCGAGATTGGCATCAACAAAGTAATCCCCATTCGTCTTTTTAAGTAACTTTTCCTTCTTGAGTATAGTAAGGTATCGCGAAACGAAACCCTTGCTAATGCCGAGGTTTCGGGCAACCTCCGCAACGGAGACCTTCCCCTTTTTGAGAAGGATTTTGGCGAGAATGGCTTCACGTTCTTTCGTGGATAACAATTTGCTCAGATTCATGATGAAAACTATTAGTTTCCGATTTAAAAACGTTTCGTTTCCGAAATGGAAACTATTTTACGACAACATTTTGTCATAGTCAACTCACGGCAAAGTGACCGAAGTCTAAATGCCGGAATTCAAACAGCCTTAAAGGGGAGCGGGGTTTCCGTATTTGCAGGTACGATAAGGCATCCCGAGCGCATCCGGATATAAATGTCAACACTTATGCCTATGTGATGAGATATTTATCCAATTTTTGGCTGATTCCATCTGGCCGGCACCTGGCATGATTCTTAATGTTGTCCTTCCGCTGTGACGGGAATATACCGTCCTCGTCATATGGAACATTCCTCGCTCCAAGAAACCGGGCGCGCAATTCATCAATTGTAACCTTTTGTTCTCCCTTCCGGTATGTTATTAAGAGGACTATGAGGAATTAAAGGAATGATGACGATGAATAAGCGATCAATCTCCTATCTGTCGGTGCTGCTTATTGGCCTCTCCGGACTTCCTCTTTTCAGCCAGGCCCTGATTCCTAAAGAGGCAAAAAACGGGATGGTGGTAAGCACACAGGGTCTGGCCACAGAGGCGGGCCTCCAAATTCTAAAAAAAGGCGGCAATGCGATCGATGCTGCCATCACGACGGCATTTGTTTTGGCCGTGATATATCCCTCATGCGGCAATATCGGCGGCGAGGGGTTTCTTCTCTATCATGGGAGCGACGGTCAGGTGGCAGCCATCGATTTCCGTCTGAAAGCCCCTGCCGCTGTGACCCCCGGCATATTCCTCGATGAAGCGGGCAAAGACTGGAGGAAATCCCCGGTTGAGGGTCTGCATGTCACCGACAGCCCGTTGGCCATCGGAATTCCCGGCACCGTGGCCGGGCTCGCCCTGGCCCATCGCAAATACGGCAGTCGACCCTGGGCGGCGCTAATCGATCCGGCAGTGCGCCTGGCCGAAAAGGGATTCCCGGTCAGCGCCAGCCTGCACAAGGAAATGGTCGAGTCACGGGAGTATTTTCTAAAATACCCCTCATCGACTCGTTTTTTTCTTAAAAACGACGGGACGGTTTATGAAACCGGTGAGATCTGGAAACAACCCGATCTGGCCGACACATTGAAGCGGATCCAGAAAAACGGGGAAGCCGAGTTCTACAGCGGGAAAACCGCCGAACTGATCATCGCCGCCATCCGTCAATACGGCGGCATTATGACCATGGAGGATTTGAAAAACTATCGGGCCATCGAGCGCCGGCCCGATCACATCACGTACCGGAACTGGGATGTCTTCACGATGCCACTCCCCAGTTCGGGAGGTATCGCCGAGACTCAGATTCTCAATATCCTAGAAGGGTACAACCTGCAAGAAATGGGTCACAATTCCGCTCAATACCTGCATACGCTGACCGAGGCCATGCGCCGGGCCTATCGCGATCGCGCCCTCTATTTAGGAGATCCGGAGTTCAATCCCGATATCCCCAAGGATCGACTGATCTCTAAAGCCTATGCAGCGGAGTTGAGGAAAACCATTGACCCCCAGCGAGCTTCGAAGAGCGATGAACTTGGGACGATCGATGAAACAGGCGAAAAGATGGAAACGACCCACTTCTCGGTCGTGGACGGCCACGGCAATGCCGTCTCCCTCACCTACACCCTGAATGGGGATTTCGGCGCCTACCTGGTCCCCGCAGGCAGTGGAGTGGTCCTGAACAATTCTCTGCCTGATTTCAACAATAGGGTGAAGCCCGGTGGCTTCGGCCGGGCCAACCTGCCCGCGCCGGGAAAGAGGCCCCTGTCCAGCATGACGCCCACGATAATCGCAAAAAACGGTAAGCCCCATTGGGTCATCGGAAGCCCCGGCGGCCAGACCATTATCTCCACGAATGTCCAGGTGACGGTCAACCTGATCGATTTCGGGATGAACATTGCCGAAGCGGTGGCTGCGCCGCGCATCTTCCATGGCTGGATGCCCGACGAAACCCTTTTCCAGAAGGGGGTTACCACACTGGATTCCCGAAAGCTGTATGAAGCGATGGGCCATAAAATCGTCGAGTTCAAGGGACTCTTCGGCCCGGCGATGTGTATATACATCGATCACGAAAAGCATCTGCTCCTCGGTGCCGCCGACCCGCGCAGCGCCAATGGCCTGGCAGCCGGCTTTTAATCCTTCCTCTGAGCATCTGTCGGATTTCCGACACTTTTTAGCTTGTCTTCGGCTTCTTGTCCCCTTTCCGCTGTTTTCATCTCAATTTGACATCCGACGACGCCCCGATTTATCATTCCCAACGATGGGGTGAGGCGAAATTGGCACATGAACACTCATTCAGCCGGCGCAGAAGAAATTTGCGCCCCACGGGAAAGGAGATTCCAATTCGCTGCAACCAGTGGGTGAAACAGATTTGTGCAATCGGAATAGTGTTATTGCTCGGTGTCACAACGAGCGTAGGCGCAGTGGCAAAGCCGGATCTAGCCAAACTCGTGGCTCAACCTGCAGAGTTGTCGGCGTGGGCGTATGCCTATCGCTCCGATCTGAAGGTGCAGGAAAAACCGGAGGCCTACTTTGTACTTCGACGACTGGAACGGCTCGACCGGGCATACCGGCCGGTCAGCCTCTTGCTCTCCCAGGGTAACACTAAGAAGGGCGTGCCGTGGCCGAAACAAGAAGGCGACTGGCAGTTGCTTCCGAAAAAGGAAGTATGGGAGCGTGGTGAGTTATTGCCGGCGCCGAACGGAATATTGACATCCGCGTTGCTTTGGGAAGGACGCATGCATTTGAATCGGGTGGAACTCCATTGGCCAAAAAATGAACGGACGGCGCCGCCACAGCCAAGCGTGGAAGTTCGGATATATCCATCACCTTATGGCTGGTTTGGCTGGCAATCGGATCAGCAGGTGACAGTCAAACCGGAAATCTCCAAGGATGGGATGACCTGGGTTTATAAGGGAGACTGGAATGGCGTGGACATGGTCGCCGTATTCGTTCAGCCTGCCGAGGAAGCGAAGAACGCCATTCCACAAATCCGGGCCTACGGTCCGGAGATGTGGAAGCGGATAGATGTGGAGATCGAATGGGGATTCAAGGCCGGATCTCAAGAAGCGAACTATGATGGCCGAGTTGAGGGATTCTTTGGCCTCGTAGGTGAGATTGCTCCTTTGACGGGCGATTCGGTCACGGCGATGGCTGGCCAGAATGCCTGGAAATCGCACACGGGAAGCGGAAACCGACGGGGTATTGTCATGTCCGTGCTGTATATCCAGCCGGCGGCCGAGCTCGTTAAGAACATGCTGAAGTTTCCCTATGGCCATCCACGCGACACGAGGATCACAGTCTGGACAAAATCGGGCAGTTTCACCTTCTTGGCGCAGGACCTGGAAAAGGGGCCGATCTTCGCGCCGGAATACGGTTTCTTCGTGACCAAATCGGGCAGCGGCAACAATGCCCGAGAATTCGCATCCGAATTGGCAGCCTCGAACACCAAAAGTATCCGAGAAATGACGCGCGAACATCACGAAGCGACATGGGAAGAGGCGATGCGGGAGATCGCCCTGCCCCTGTTGCCGCGGGGGACGACGCTTCCCCCCTACAAGCAGGTTGCGGACCCGCCGATGCAAGTCGAGGTGCCGGAAAAGCGCTGGACGGACGCCTGGCGCATGGGCGTGTCGCACTTGGAGACGGGTGAGCTGACCTACATGGACCTGGCCCTGGAAGCGCCGCGCCCGATCAGGGCCATGGAGCGCGTGGGACTCCATGACACCGCCGCCCGGTGGCTGGAGGGATTCCTGGAACGTCCAGGCACCCCCGCCGACGGCGATTTCAACGACGGGTCGGGGAATTTCTGTACGGGGAAACTATTTCACGAAACCGCCGTCATCGATTGCCCTGGCTACGACACGTATGAGCTTGTCCACAACGGCGGGACGGGGCGAATTCTGTACGATCTCGCGGAGCATTATTTTCTGACCGGCGACGCGGCCTGGTTCAAGAAGAACCAGTGGCGGATGCAGGCGGCCGCCGAGTGGATCATCCGGCAGAGAGCGCTCTATCTGAGCGGCCTGCCCAACCGGGACGATCTCGGAGTGGCGGGGCTTCAGCCGCCGCAGCATATCGCCGACTGCGCGTGGGGCCAGAGCGAATGGAAGTGGTATGTCAATATCGAGGGCTGGTACGTCCAAGGGCTCCGCCGGTTCGCCGAGGCCATGACCGAAATCGACCCGGACGCCGCCGGACGGTACGTCGCCGAGTCCGAGCAGTATCGCCAATCCCTCCGGAGAGCCATCGACCGGGCAGTCGCGCTCGCTCCGGTCATAAAGGTGCGGAATGGGACATATCGCTCTTATATCCCGCCGATCTTCTACATCCGCGGCCCCTCCATTGGGCAGGTCGTCCAGATTGCTATGACGGACGACGACTGGCCGTTGGAGCTCGTGGATTCCGCCGGGATCCCGGGGGCCGACGACGTCCGCCTAGACGGCCATCTGGACGTCTGCGAGGACCGGCTGGCGCTCTCGCCGACCTATCTGTTCAGCGGGAACCGCTTCGAGTTCCTCGCCCAAAAACGGAAGGAGAGCGGCCGTTCCCCCTCCGAGGACTGGTTCTGGGGCGGGGAATCTCCCCAGCTGGGCTATAGCTTCCTGGCCAATGTCTATCTCCGGCGGGACGAAATCCCGAGTTTCCTCCGGCAATGGGTGAATAATTACGCCGCCTTCGTCATGCCGACCCCGGAATACGGATTTCTGGAGCATTTCATGAACCACGCGGACCCGGCCCAGGTCGAAGCCTTCGAGAAAGGCGAGTTCCGGAAGTACCGCAACGGGCATGCGTTATCGTATTTCATGGAGCAGTTCAGGTCTCTCCTCGTTTGGGAGGAAGGACATGCCCTATGGCTGGCCAAGGCGACGCCCAGGCACTGGCTCGAGCAGGGAAAGAAGATCTCGGTCAAGAACGCCCCAACCGAATTCGGACCGGTGGCCTACGAAATCGCATCTGATGCGGACCATGGGAAGATCACCGCGACAGTGGAGATGCCGTCGCGCAGGCCAGCCAAGACCGTGCTGCTTCGGCTTCGTCATCCCCAATCGGCGCGCCTAAAACGCGTCAAGCTTAACGGTCAACCGTGGAATGATTTCGACCCCGCGAAAGAGGTTATTCGCTTGCATGATTTACAGGGCACCCTCAAGGTGGAGGCGGAGTATTAGGATACAATAGAGTGGGCCATAGGATCGTCGAGTTCAAGGGACTCTTCGGCCCGGCGATGGGTATATGTATCGATCACGAAAAGAATCTGCTCCTCGGTGCCGCCGATCCGTGCAGCGCCGACGGCCTGGCAGCCGGGTTTTAATCCTTCCTTTGAGCATCTGTTGAATTTCCGACACTTTTAGCTTGTCTGCGGCTCCTTGTCCCCTTTCCGCTGTTTTCAGCGCAATTTGACATCCGATCACGCTGCGATTTATCATTCCCAACGATGGGGTGAGGCGAAATTGGCGCACGACCACTCATTCCGCCGGCGCAGCAGAAAAGGGAGAAATCGGGAAGCCCGAGGCCGTGACAAGCGGTTCGAGGCTCTATTATTATCGCAACGATCAACCCGCGATCCTGTATTTGACCAGCCGGAGAGTCTCGTCCGGATTTTCTTCCAGGACGAAAACGACGTCCCCCGATGCCCTTAGCAGCGTCCGTCCCGCTCCCAGATAGAAACAATCGACGTACCTCCCCTCCGCGTTGAAGACGTCCCAGAGCTTTCCCTTCTCCGGATCTTCGGTCGACGTCGACACCCAGAGCAGCGGAGCGTTCGGCACGAGGTTGTCGATATCGGTTGTATAGTCGGCCTTCGGGAGTTTCATTTTTTCCCGCCATTCCCGTTCGTCCTTGGTTTCGAGCTGCGGGACATGAGGATAATCGCGCCGGAAACGCCGGACGATTTTTTTCCGATCCAAATCCAGGACCTCGATCAGATAATCCCGGCCGTGAAAGCCGAAGACGAGCCGTCCGTCCTCGCTCATGGTTTTAATGGCATTCCCCCAGTTCAATCCGCCCCCCGGGATGAGGTAGCGCTTGAAAAAGAAGGGCGCGATATCCGTCTCCGATTTTCCGTCCCGGGTCAACAGCATTATTATGTGCGGGATATCCGCGAATCCGGGAATTCCCCCCTGCGCCGCCGGCGCGTCTGCCCGGTAAAAGACCAGACCGGCCCGCCCGACGCCGACGAAACCCCGACTGATTTTCTTGTCGAGCGGGATTTCGCCCAGCCATTTTCCGTCCAGATCCGCCCGCCACAGCCGGAGCAGGCCGCTGTCATAAACGAGGAGATCGGATCCGTCCAACTGATATCCGAAATGGGTCGACATCTCTCCCGGCCCCTCGCCCTTCTTGAAAAGATTCCGGATGAATGTCCCCCCGGCGGTGAACTTCAGGAGTTCGGCCTCGTCCTGAAGAAAAATCGTCTCGTCCGGCGCGATTCTCAAGCGATACGGATACTTGAAATAAAAAGCGCCGCCCTCATCCGTGACCCGCCAGATCTCTTCGAGTTTGAGGACCCGGCCCGCGTTAGCGGCGGACGGTTTTCTGGGATTTTCAATCACCTCCTGGGAAAAGAGGACCCCGGACGAAAGAACCGCCGCCCAAAGGAAAACCGCTCGGATTCCGCGACCGACAAAACTGTTCCTGGTGCCCATCTCCCGTCTCCTTTCATTGATAACTATCATTAAGTACGCCAAAGCGCCCCCGTTCGTTTATAAGGATTTGCTTTTTTACGCTGCACGTCATTCTTTCGCCTTAAGGTCGGAATCGATACTCCCTTTCACGAAAGAATGGTATTCCCGGCTGCCGATCGTTGTCAAGAACACGAAATAGTTCGCGAAGAAGGGCGGCTGGGCAGAGCATCGGGTCGACCTCGTAGATCTTGCGAATCATCTCTGCCCAGCCTTTGGACGGGATGCGCCGCACTTCCTCCTCAGCCATCCGCAGAACCAAAGGAGAGAGGCTCGCTTTCCGCACATTCAACTAAGAAGCCTTTCGGCCCACTCCGGACTGAGGAGTTGCTTACCGACGAGAAATCTTAAGACCTCGCGGCTGAAGACCTCGGCGATGCGACCGTCGTCTATCTGATTTCAACGGAAAAGTGAAGCCTGGAGGCTTCGGCCGGGCCAACCTGCCCGCGCCTGGAATATCGAGATTGGCAATTTCTTAACCTTTTTTGGATTGCTCGGGTATCTCATATAGAAGGATCAGATGCCCCTTTTTAGAATAGGTTTTCGAAAAAGACAGAAAACCGCCTTTCTTTTCTTCTCGGTTAATCTATTTTTCCTGGGTCTCTCAATTTTATTGTATTCGCAAGAAAGGTCTATTCCTCTAAAGCTGGCCACCCCCTTGGCCATCGGACGGACCGATCTCCTCTTCAGTTCCATCGCCTCGGTCTGCGAAGACGACCAGCTCAATTTTTATGTCCTGGACCGCCTAGAACACAAGGTCTTCAAATTCTCGCCACAGGGTCGACTGCTTCTGACCTTCGGCCAGAAAGGCCAGGGCCCTGGCGATTTCCAATCCCCAGCCGAAATTGTCCTCACTTCAAAAGGGGAACTAGCTGTGCTCGAAGATCTTTCCTATATTTCTCTCTTTAAAACAGATGGAACATTCATCAGACGCCTAGACCTTAACGGTCGGCTGGGATTGGGATACATCGGGCCCGACCGCTTTTACGGTTGGATCTGGCGCCCCAACGATCAACAGCAGGTGATGGTGGATGGCCAGAACAAAATCTTGAAGACATTTCATGCCGTGGCCAGGGATCGGTTCTCGACGACCCTTCCTGACGAGACCGGACGGCTGGTGATGTTCAACTACAGCCATGAGGCGTATGTTCCCAGGCTTCTTTTTGCGCACTCAGGAGAGCTCACAGCCGTGGGCATCAGCGACCGATACGAGATCGCGCTTCTCGATGAAAGCGGCGGGATTGTCTCCACGATCAGGCGGCCCCTTAAGCCTCAGAAGATCAACGCTGTGGAAAAAGACTATCTCGAGCGGGAACTCAGGGATTTTGCCAAGGCCAAAGGATGGCCCGACTATGTCAGCCGCGAACTCATCAAGAAAATACCTCAGACAAAAAACCAAATCTCCGCGATTAGGATTTCACGGGATTATGTATTCATCTTCAGATTCGCGATGAACGAGACCGACAAAAGCCGCTCGTTCTTTATCGATATCTTTTCCAGAAAGGGCGAATTCATGGGGGTGGCTCAGCTCAATGACCTGCCGCTATTTATTTCCGAGAGAGCGATGTACTTTGATCGGACTGACGAAAGCGGGAACGTTTTTCTCGTCGGGACAGAATATTCCCTGCCCAAATTCAATTCCGAAATTTAATGCCGCTTGCCGGGAGATGTCGAGGGGCCGGCGAAGCATATGGTCCGGCCGCTCTTGGCCCTGGAGGAGAGGTCTGTCGGATTTCCGATACTCTTTAGCTTACCTGCGGCTCCTTGTCCCCTTTCCGCTGTTTTCAGCTCAATTTGACATCCGATCACGCTGAGATTTATCATTCCTAACAATGGGGTGAGGCGAAATTGGCGGATGAACACTCATTCAGCCGGCGCAGCAGAAAAAGAAGGTATTGATGAAAAGAACGTTTTCTCTAATGTTTGTATTTCTTGTTTTATTTTGGCCGGCTTTCATCAGAGGCCAGAAATCGGCGTCTAAGGCCAAAGTCGAAATTATTAATGGCGTAGAATATATCCATAACACCGGGACACCGCTTCATCCGGATAAAAAAGTAACTTTTGTGGAAGATCTTTCGATAAAAGGAGAAGACAATAGCAGCAACGTCATTTTATTCAATCCACGGCTGGCCCTTGTGGATGATAATGAAAATATTTATTTTATTGAGATGCAGGATCAAGTCATTAAAGTCTTTGATTCCTCTGGCAAATATCTCAGGACAATTGGAGCTAAAGGGAGTGGGCCCGGAGAATTTCAGACGATAACTCGTGTAGCTGCGAAAAATGGAAAACTCGTCGTTATGGATCAAAATGCAAGGCGGACCAGTTTATTTGACTTATCGGGTCTATTTATAAAGAGTTTTCAATGGCGGACAGGATATCTCAGATTAATATTAGCTAAAGATACATCTTTAATCGTTAGCGAAGATAGTCGATCAAGGCAACTATATGTAAAAGAAGTCGACTTTCAAGGTAATGAAACCCTAATCCAAGGTGAATTTACGGCCCCGGAGCTAAAGCCACCTCGTCAAGGCAAATTCACGATTTATTTTCCTCTGCCCGTTGAGACCGATTCTCTGTTTGCCGGGGACGAAGGAAATAGTTGGTTTTATTATTGTGTGAGTAATCGTTATGTTATCGATGTTTATAACGCTTCAGGCAAATTATTCAGGAAGATCGAGCGTTCTTCATATAAGCCAGTTCCGTTTACCGATAGAGATGCAGAGGAATACAGAGCATCCGTAAGGAATTCTGGAAACGAATATATAGATAAAGCCGTGCGTGAAATGAAGATGCCTAAGATTAAGAACATTATAGTAAGAATGATCGTCGACGATGAAGGGAAATTATGGGTGCAAACTAACGAAAAAAAAGAGGAAGCAAATAGAAATCTAACCGCTTTTGATATTTTCGATTTAAGCGGACGTTATTTCGCTAAAGTTTGGATGGACTTCATTCCTTTTATCTTTAAGAAGGGAAAGATGTATAGGATGGACACAGATCAGGATACAGGATACCGGAGTCTGAAGCGTTATAAAGTAATATGGAAATAATGTATAACCTTGCAGATCGGGCTCGACAACAAGTCCATCGCTCCGAATTTTCATAAGACATCCGGTACATTCGATAAACTCGATCTGGCTATCCTGAAAGGGGCGGCTGATATTGTCAAACTTCTCATCCGAAACTCCGGAAGATTCCGAGCAATCTCGGCTATCGATTCGGTTTTTCATCCTTCGTGGCCGTTTTTATGCTTTCGGCATACGTCCCGGCCGGATCTCTTCAATTTGGAATCTGCCAGAGGACGCTGTAGCGTTTGACCTTCTGAAAACCGTCCTCGTCTTGCTCCAAGCAGTACATCTCCCGGTTTTTCCATACCTGGGGAGCCGCGGAACGGAGTATCGGCACTTTAACGAGATACCGGCCTTCGCGGTCAAAAACGTCATAATAAAAGGACACTCCGTCCTTCGTTCTTTCGAACGTCTTCACGTAAATCCGGCCCTCTTCGTCGCCCGATATCCCCTGGACGGCCGGATGGTATGTCGGAATATCAATCCTGCGGCCTCGCATTTTCTTCGTGACTTCATCGATTTCTTCTTTGGTGATCTTAACCCGGTCATATTCTTTCCTGACGCACATGTTCGAGTCTCCACGGATGTCATAGATTTCGATCTCGTAATCGTCTTTATAACAAACCACAGCGCGATCGACTTGGCTCAGTACCAGGTGAAATCCCCCAGCAAACGGCCTGGCCACCTGGCGATCATGCGGCTCCTCCGGCATAAAAAGAAGTGTTCTAAGAAGTTTCAGCTGTCCGTCGTAGACGCGCAGCTCCTTCCCATTCTGGCCGGACGTGACGGCGTTCACCCGGGCCACGATCCGGTTTTCTGGAGTCACTAGGACATCGATAAAGCCGAGGTTCGCCGTCGACCGGGAATTGATAAACTGTCCTTCCTTCGTATAAATATTCAGGCAGCGGTAGAAATCCTCGAAAACCAGCCGATTTCCGCTGATGAGGTGAATGGAATTGGGATTCTGAAGCTCTCCCGGACCCTGCCCCTTGCGCCCGACGCAGCTAAGGTATTTCCCGTGATCATCATAGATCTTGACGCACGTGTCTCCTGCGTCCATGACATAAATGTTCCCTTCGTCATCCACGACGATGTACCAAGCCCGAAAGAATGAGTAATCCTTAGCGCCTCCGGCCGCCCCTATGGACAGATCTTCTTTCAGCCGGAAGACATCCGAAGAGTAAAGCGGGTTCTTGGGATTCGAGACGATCGTGAGGCTGCCTTTTTTTTCTACCTTTCCCCGCCATGCGGTTCGCTGCGGCTCTTCGGCCCGGGTCCAACCGATCGTCAGGAACACGGCGGCGAGGCTCCAAAGAATGATCCAACGTTTCATGGTTCCTCCTGCCGTCGAATCAATCCTGAACCGGGACATGCTAGTTTTACCTCTCGAAATTTCCTTGCAGTTTTTGCTGCCGTCGAGCACGGAATCGATACCTCCCATCACGAATAGATGATATTCCCGGCCGCGGATCGTTGTCAAACAATCGAAGAGCTTGCCTGGTGACATCATTTTTAGGCCCGGTCTAATCTAAGGGCGCTGCGCTTCACCCAAGACAAATGGGGAATAAAAGGGATTATAACGATGAATAATCGATCAATCTTCTTTCTGCTGGTGCTGCTTATTGGCTTCTCAGGATTTCCTCTTTTCAGCCAGACACTGATTCCTAAAGAGGCAAAAAACGGGATATGTTCACGATGCCGCTCCCCAGTTCGGGAGGTATCGCCGAGACTCAGATTCTCAGGCTGAACGGGGATTTCGGTGCCTATCTGGTCCCCGCTGGAAGTGGAGTGGTCCTGAATAATTCTCTGTCTGATTTCAACAATAGGGTGAAGCCTGGAGGCTTCGGCCGGGCCAACGTGCCCACGCCTGGAATATGGAAATCGGCAATTTCTTAACCTTAGGGAAAAAGACTATCTCGAGCGGGAACGTTTTTCTCGTCCGGACAGAATATTCCCTGCCCAAATTCATTTCCGTCTCATCCCTAGGAGGGGCTCATCTTGATTCTCCCTCGATGCCGACGACACGGCTCCTTCTTTCAAACAGCAGGACATCACGCCACCGGCCGTCCAATTTCCCGATTTTTTCCCTCACTCCCAGAACATGGAAGCCCGCTTTTTCGTGGAGGCGGACGGAAGACACGTTCTCGGGAAAGATTCCGGCGGTCAACGTCCAAATGTTATTCGACTCGCTCTGCCGGATCAGCACAGCTAGCAGGGCCGACCCGATGCCTCTCCCCCGCGCCGAGGCTTTCACGTAAACGCTGACTTCGGCGACCCCCGCATAGACGCAGCGGTCGGAAACTCTGTTCAGCGCGGCCCAGCCAAGGACTTCGCCCCCCTCCTCGGCGATCAGTCTCGCGAAGGGAAGATGGGAGTTATCCCATGCTTCCCAGGCGGGGGCTGAAGTTTCGAAAGTGGCATTCCCCGTGGCGATGCCTTCTTCATAGATCGCACGGACCGTCTGCCAATGTCCGGGCTGGAGGGGGAGAATGTTCACCTGGGAAATTTAATTCCGCTTGCGGGGAGATGTCAAGCGGCCGGCGAATCATATGATCCGGCCGCTCTTGGCCCCGGAGGAGAGGTCTGTCGGATTTCCGATACTTTTTAGCTTGTCTACGGCTCCCTGCCCCCTTTCCGCTGTTTTCAGCTCAATTTGACATCCGATCACACTGCGATTTATTATCCTTAACGATGGGACGGAGCAAAATCGGCACATGAATCCTCACTCAGCCATCGCGGCGGAAAAGGAAATTATTATCAATCCCGTCAAAAGGAGGGGATCATGAGGCTGAGAAAACAATTTCTGGTCTTTTGTATAGTCTTGATAGCAGCGCCCTCGGCTTTTCTTTCAGGTCAGAAGAAATCTTATCCGGCCGTCACAGTCATGAAGGACGGCGTAAAGACTATCACGAATCCCGAATATCCCCGTGACGGCCGCTTTATCGCCAAGCTCACGGCGGAGATGTCCTGCGGCGAGGAGGCAAAGCCAGAGATGGCCATGCTGAACAAGCCTCTTGATCTGAGGGTTGACGATCAAGGCCGCGTTTATGTCATGGACTGGGGGGATGTTCACATCAAAGTTTATGACAGCCAAGGCCGTTTTCTTAGGACCATCGGCCGAAAAGGCCAGGGGCCGGGCGAGCTCGATACTCCGTTTCATTTTGGCCTGCTGAAGAGCGGAAAGGTCTGCGTCCTGGACGGCAGACAACGACGGGTCACTTTCCTCACCAACGAGGGCGAGTATATCTCCGGCTTTCGCTTTGAAGGCTTTTTCAGCAGTCTGGCTATCGACGGACGAGATCGCCTTTTTCTCGCGAAACGGGCGGCCGCCGAAGAGTTGAAATTATCGACAGAATTCCGGGAGATTCCTTACATCACAAGCATATTTCGCACGGACGCCTCAGGAAAAGAGATGATCCATCTGACCGACTTCCTCGGCGAAGTCCAGGTGATGAAGGCCATGAGCGGCGGCGGAATAGTGAGCATGGGAGGACTTTATACTATCGTCTGGGGCGTTAATCGTCAGGGAAAGCTCTACGGCGGCTTCAATGAGATCTATCGCCTTGGCGCATATGGGCCTGACGGTAAGATCGAATTCGCCTTCGGCCGGGAGTTTAGCCCGCTCAAGAATTCCCGGTACAAAGGCCTCCCCGGCCAAAAGAAGACAATGCCCGCGCTCACTGAAAAGATCGTCTTCGACGAAAAGGAAAATCTCTGGATCGAGCTCTACAAGGACGATGCCACAAAGGATTTCACCTACGATGTCTTCTCACCCGAAGGGATTTATCTCAAACAGGTCAGGATCGACCAGCGGATCTTCGAATTCAAAAACGGGAGGGTTTACAGCATCGTTCGGCCCGAGGACGGATACCCCTCAATCAAGCGCTTTCTGATGGAGCTAGTGGCGGAATAGTATCCCCGTAAGCCTCGTTGATCTTCTCCAAGGCCGCTTTGATCTGCTTACTCAAGGCTTCATACTTTTCTATATCTGGTCGACCCTCAGCCTCGTCCACGAGAAAATGAAGAACTATCCCGAGGCGATCAAGGCCAAGGAGAAAGCCCTGGAGCTCGCGTCGAATGACCAGGTCAAGGAGACCTACAAGAAGGACATCGAGCGGCTGAAAGCCGCCGCCGCGCAGAAGTAAACCGGGCGAGTCATCCCATCCCCGCCCGCCCTTCCCCTGGGGGAAAGGCGGCGGGGGATTTTTTTTTAGGCCAGGACCTTCATCATCGCGCTACTTAAACAAGATTTTTCATCAACCAGCGAAGGAGCGGGATGACGGGCCTTCGCAGTTATCCCGCCTTTTTAAATGAGATTCTTCATCAACCAGCGATGTATCGTTCCGGAAGGGATCATATTTCAGAGCCAGAATGCCTATAAAAGCCTGCGCCGAATGCTTTTGGAGGATTATCTCTGGGCCGTAGTAAGTCTTCCTGCCGGCGTGTTTAATCCCTATAGCTGCGTGAAGACTAGTATTCTATTCCTCGACCGCAACCTTGCGAAACGGAACGGATGAAGTTTTGTTCGTTAAGGTGCAAAACGATGGTTTTGACCTGGGCGCACAGCGCCGTCCGATTGAGAAAAATGACCTCCCTGAGGCGTTAAGAATATTGAAGGATTGGAAGGTCAAAACAGCCATGCAAGGGGTCCCCAAAGAAACGAACGCCGCGGAAAAAGGCCTTTTCTTGAGTGTTGCCAGGAAGCCTCTGCTCGAATCGCCCGACATCAATGTTGGCGGAGGTTTGGGGAGATTCTGATGATGCCCCGTAAGCCCTCCTTCAATCCGCGCAAGCTAATGGAGCTAGCAGTAGATGTGATGCGGCAGTCAGTCCAAGAATCGCGGAAAGATGGGAAGGCAAATCCGAAAGTTGGGGCAGTGCTATGGAAGCCGGACGGCACAGTCGAAAAAGCGTGCCGGTGCGAACTGCGGCGTGGCGATCACGCCGAATACACACTGCTTGAACGGAAGAACCTAGGCAATCGGCTTGACGGCTCCATCTTTTTCACCACGTTGGAACCCTGCGCGCCTGGCTCACGCGGCCATCCCAAGTTGAGTTGCGCCGAGCGGATTGTCCTAGCCCGAATTAAGGAGGTTTGGGTCGGTGTAGCAGATCCAGATCCGACGGTAGATCGCAAAGGCATAAAATACCTCCAAGACGAGGGCATTGCAGTGTACATGTTCGATCGTGAATTGCAGGACGAAATAAGAAACGAGAACAAGGACTTCATCGCGCAAGCTATGGAGCGAGCCGCCGCGGCTAAGGCGGAGAAACCGAAGAAAATCAGTCTTTCCAGCCTGGAAAAAGAAATTCCAGCGACTGCAATAAAAGATTTCTCAAATGATGCATTGGAACAATACCAGACGATTGCGAGGATCAAAGATCAAGTTGGATCATCGGGTTTCAACCGACGGCTTGTTCAGCAAGGACTTCTCACGGAAAAGGGCGGGAAGTTCACCCCTACAGGCTTTGGATTGTTGCTTTTTGGGAGAGAGCCAAGGAATGTAATGCCGCAGGTAGGACTTCTGGCAACGATTCACTATCCCGACAGCAATGAAGAACCGAAAGATTTCGATGGGCCGTTGGTACTGATCCCTGGCCTCGCAGAGAGATGGTTAAGTGATAAACTGCCTAACGTTATCGACCGAAGTAGCATGCGGAGGAAAGAAAGCCCTCCGCTTCCGTTCGAGATGATGCGTGAGGCTATAGTGAATGCCCTTATCCACCGGGATTACGACATCCGTCAAGCCAAGTGCCAGCTGATCGTCACGGCCCACACGATTACCGTCAAAAGCCCCGGCGGGCCACTTCCGCCGATTACGCTGGAGCAACTTAAGTCATTTAATGCTCCGATGCTGAGCCGGAATCCGGAGTTGCACTATGTATTCGCGCGGATGGAAATGGCCGAGGAAAGAGGTTTCGGCATAAAATCCCTTAAGAACCGGGCTGAGCAACTGGGCCTGCCATTGCCAAGATATGCGTTTGAGGATCCGTACTTGGTACTGACGCTGTTTCGGAACCAGGAAGCAGCGTTGAGGTCGCTCGCGAATTCTGTTCAGGAAGCGTTGACTGAAGCGGAACGTAAGGGGTGGCAATGGTTCTCAACCAAAGGCAAGGGGAAATCGGGCCAATATGCTAAAGCTATGCAGATAGAAGACCGCACAGCGCGAAGGCATCTGAATCGATTTGTCGAACTTGGTTTGGTCAGGAAAACTGGCTCGGGGCCTTCGACCGAATATGAGGCTATTTGAAGAGATCATGGGCATACCATCTGAGTCTGTCCGGACACGAAACATGGCATTTTGTCCGGATATCGCTGAAAAAAATCACTTTTTATTCTTATCCGGACACGAATCCGGACATTCTGTCCGGATAGGGAGTTGCGGCGCATGGGAAAGGGCCGTGCGACTAGGTATAAGATTATTAGATCGTGAAGGAAACAGGGTATAGAGGCCTGCGTTCGGATGGTCTAAGAAGCGGCAGATGCCAAAAAAGACACCGGTTGGCTGTCGGGATTCGGTTATTCCAAATGGCCAGCATTGCAAATCCCGACAATAATCCCGACAAAGTGTCGGGATTCGCCCTACCAAGCGGGCTGTCAAGGTCTTTCCGCCAAAAATCCCGCCAAAATGGCGGGATAGGCTGATTTTCTCGTTCAATTAAGCATATCCGGACAGGAAACCGGACATCATGTCCGGACGGCAAAGATAAAATGACAGGAATATTTTTTTTGCATTTCCCTGAACGGAGCAAACGAAGTTATTAATAAGCGTGTGGTTACCATTGGCCTTCTCGATAAGAGTCCTGTTCATCCGCCACACAGCCGCACCTGAGGATTGGGACCGGCCTTCTTCGCGACTATTTCCTGTTCTTGACGTCGATCATCCGCCGATATAACATTTTTATGACCGCGGGAGTTTAGACATAGGGCTCAGAGGGGATAGTGTTCTAGCCTATGGAATGCGCCGGGCCTATCGCGATCGCGCCCTCTCTCTGTCTGATTTCAACGGTAAAGTGAAGCCTGGAGGTTTCGGCCGGGCCAACCTGCCCGCGCCTGGAATATGGAGATTGGCAATTTCTTAACCTTTTTTGGATTGCTCGGGTATCTCATATAGAAGGATCCGATGCCCCTTTTGAGAATAGGTTTTCGAAAAAGACAGAAAACCGCCTTTCTTTTCTTCTCGGTTAATCTGTTTTTCTTGGGTCTCTCAATTTTATTGTATTCGCAAGAAAAGTCTATTCCTCTAAAGCTGGCCACCCCCTTGGCCATCGGACGGACCGATCTTCTCTTCAGTTCCATCGCCTCGGTCTGCGAAGACGACCAGCTCAATTTTTATGTCTTGGACCGCCTGGAACACAAGGTCTTCAAATTCTCGCCGCAGGGCCGACTGCTTCTGACCTTCGGCCAGAAAGGCCAGGGCCCTGGCGATTTCCTATCCCCAGCCGAAATTGTCCTTACTTCAAAAGGGGAACTGGCTGTGCTCGAAGATCTTTCCTATATTTCCCTCTTTAAAACAGATGGAACATTCATCAGACGCTTAGACCTTAACGGTCGGCTGGGATTGGGCTACATCGGGCCCGACCGCTTTTACGGTTGGATCTGGCGCCCCGACGATCAACAGCAGGTGATGGTGGATGGCCAGAACAAAATCTTGAAGTCATTCCATGCCGTGGCCAGGGATCGGTTCTCGACGACCCTTCCTGACGAGACCGGACGGCTGGTGATGTTCAACTACAGCCATGAGGCGTATGTTCCCAGGCTTCTTTTTGCCCACTTAGGAAAGCTCACAGCCGTGGGCATCAGCGACCGATACCAGATCGCGCTTCTCGATGAAAGCGGCGGGATTGTCTCCACGATCAAGCGGCCCCTTAAGCCTCAGAAGATCAACACTAGGGAAAAAGACTATCTCGAGCGGGAACTCATGGATTTTGCCAAGGCCAAAGGATGGCCCGACCGTGTCAGCCTCGAACTCATCAAGAAAATACCTCAGACAAAAAACCAGATCTCCGCGATTAGGATTTCACGGAATTATGTATTCATCTTCAGATTCGCGATGAACAAGACCGACAAAAGCCGCTCGTTCTTTATCGATATCTTTACCAGAAAGGGCGAATTCACGGGGGTGGCTCAGCTCAATGACCTGCCGCTATTTATTTCCGAGAGAGCGATGTACTTTGATCGGACTGACGAAAGCGGGAACGTTTTTCTCGTCCGGACAGAATATTCCCTGCCCAAATTCATTTCGAAAATTTAATGCCGCTTGCGGGGAGATGTCGAGCGGCCGGCGCAGCAGAAAAGCAGATTTATCTTTCGGAGAACGCTGGCGGCAAGACAATCTTAAGCCGAGACTCTTTCGACAATCCACGGCTTGGAATGCTATAATCATTACATCTTTGTTCGGGGTCGAACACGGCATCAGGAGAGAAATGACATGGGCAAAAAATTGGCATATCTCATCCTCTGCACCTCCCTCCTTCTTGTCGTCGCCGGCTGCAAGAAAAAAGCTGCCAGGCCGAAAGTCGAGACGATTGCGGGCGTGACCTTTATCCATAACCAGGCAACTCCTCTTCATCCCGAAAAGACCGTGTCCTTTGAAGAGGAATTCACGTTCAAGGAAAAGGATGAAACGGGCGAGATCCGGCTCTTCAAACCCGGCAGTTTCGCTGTCGATAACCAGGATCGCGTCTATATCGAAGATGACTCGGATATGGCCATCAAGGTCTTCGACGCGCAGGGAAAATTTCTCCGCTCCATCGGCCGCCAAGGCAACGGACCGGGAGAGTTTGCGGGGATCGATGAGGTAGTCCCGCTTCCCGACGGCCGACTTCTCGTCACCGATTTTGAAGTTCGCCGCTCTTCTTTCTTCAGCCCGGATGGCCGGTTTCTGACGAGCTTCCAGTGGAAAAAAGATTATGGTCGAGTTCATCTGGTGACGAACTTCACTTACACCGTCGATGAAAATGTCTTCAACAAGGATACGAATGAGCGCTGGATCAAAATGATCGACTTCAACGGAGAAGAAAAACTGAGCTTTGGCAAGTTCATTTATCCTGAATTCAAGAGGCTCCAGGTTGGAAGCGGGGCGATCGGCATGTCGGTTCCCTGGAGTCCCGCCTCCGTCTTTGCCGGAAACGAGAAGCGGCAGTGGCTTTACCACTGCCCGACCGACAAATATCTGATCGAAGTCTACGACGGGCAGGGGAAGCTCTTCCGGAAGATCGATCGCCCTTATGAGCCGGTGACGGTGACAAGCGAAGACATCAACAAAATAAAAGCCCGATACACCAGAAAACCCGACAGCCCGGCGGCCAGAATCTTCCAGCAGATGGAGTTGCCCAAGATCAAGCCGGTCGCCGATCGGCTCTTAGTGGACAGCGACGACAACTTATGGGTTCAGACTAGTGAAGTGAAAAAAGAAGGGGATAAGGTGTTCACCGCCTTCGACATCTTCAACCCGGAAGGTTTCTATGACGCCAGAGTGTGGTTGGATATCAGCCCCGAACGCTTTGCCAACGGCAAGATGTACCGCATGGCCGAGGATGCGGAAACGGGCCTGCGTCAGGTCAAACGCTATCGGGTCGTCTGGAAAGAAGTCCGACGTCCTTCGGCCGATCATCCAGGCGGTGGTGGAACGCTGTCTTGACGATGGGACAAGGCGAAATAGGCAATGGGCCTGACGGCAAGATCGAATTCGCCTTCGGCCGGGAGTTCAATCCGCTCAAGAATCCCCGATACAAAGGTCAGCCCGGCCAAAAGAAGACGATACCCGCGTTCACTGAAAAGATCGTCTTCGACGAAGCGGGAAATCTCTGGGTCGAGCTCTACAAGGAGGATACCACAAAGGAGTTCACCTACGACGTCTTCGCGCCCGAAGGGATTTATCTAAAACAGGTCAAGATCGACCAGCGGATCTACAAATTTAAGAACGGGAGAGTTTACAGTATCGTCCGGCCCGAGGAGGGTTTTCCCTCAATCAAGCGCTTTCTGATGGAGTTGGTGGCGGAATAGCATCCCCGTTTCAAGGGACTCTTCGGCCCGGCGATGGGCATATGCATCGATCACGAAAAGAATCTGCTCCTCGGTGCCGCCGATCCGCGCAGCGCCAAGGCCCCGGCAGCCAGCTTTCAATCCTTCCTCTTAGCACATGGTCTTTTCAGATTTCTACCCGAATTTTTTTTATGGCCGCGGGGGCATAGGTATGGGGCTCAGAGGAAATAGATTTCAAGCGTACGGAGAGGCCTAATTTCTAGTTAGGGACGATTGAGGTCGTGAACTCAGCCCAGTTGACTCTGCCTCCATTCCGTGCTAATCTTTAGTCATCCCAAATAGAAGGGGTCAGCATTGGCCATCGAATACCCCAATTGTCATCTTGATAAACTTGACAATCACTTTTATTTCTAGAAGTATGATACTCTACTCCATTTTTCAACCGTGAAGACAGTTCTATGATTGTTCGGTTTTAATATGACTTTTTCTATTAATGAACGACTGCAAAAAAATCCAAAACTAATTATTCGGGGGATAATAAATGCATAAAATAACAAAGCCTGCCGTCAGAGAAATTATCGAGGACTTTGCATGTGAGATCAAGCAAAGAAAGATACCGATGGAACCACCTAACGAGATAGTGATTGACTTCAGGGACGAGCTTAAAAATAGGAAAGCTAGAAAAATCTTTGAGGTCCCGATTGGGATATTAAGATATAGAAAAAATAATGGTCGAATATCATCGGATGTACTTGACTACGAAAAAAACCATGCTCTGCTAGACGAAAAAACTAGTGAAGCTCAAAAAATAATTCGTGACTTTTTAGAAAGGAAAGATATTGAAAAAACTAAAGACTTAAAAAATCAGATTTTGCATAAAGGACAACTTGAGCCAGCCATAATTACTTGCGATGGCTTCCTCATAAATGGAAATCGACGGAAAATGGTTATGGAAATCCTAAATAGCACTACTGAGTATATAAATAAATTTATGTTTATGAAAGTGGTAATACTTCCTGGAAAAGATGAAGAGGGGGGCCCTCCAAATCTTTATGAAATCGAAAAAATTGAAAATCGATACCAATATCAGAGCACAGGCAAAGCAGAATATTATGGATTTGACAAAGCTTTGTCTATGCGACGAAAAATTGAACTAGGGATGTCCTTAGAAGAACAATTGCGAGATGACCCACGCTATGCACATCTTTCAAAGAAAGAATTTGAAAACGAAAAAGAGAGAGAAGAAGAAGAATATCTAAAACCCTTAGAATGTGTAGATAGGTATCTTGCTCATCTGGAAAGAGAAGGCCTTTATGGAACAATATCAACAGGCATGGCTGATCGGGAGGGGCGGTGGCAAGCGTTCATTGATTATTATCAGAATGTATACAAAAAATTGGAAAACGACAAAGAGCGAATTAAGCTGGGAATTGAGGAAGATGAGATTGGCAAAATCGAAGATGCAGCCTTCAAAATTATAAGGAAAAGAGATCTTTCAAATTTAGGAAAACTCCATAAAGTTATGAGAGATTTGCCAAAATATCTCAAAAATGATGAGTCAAAAAAAGAGCTATTTAAATTGAATAAAATTGAATTATCACTTGAAAGAAAAGAAAGTATTGACAATGATGGTAACGAGTATGATGAACGGACACTAGATAATATATGGGGGAAAAAATACGCAAATGATATTCTTAGGCGTGTTAGTACGGCTATAGCGACCTATGAAATCAAACATGAGATTGAAACTCCGTTAGAATTACTAAAAGCCGCCTTAAAAAAACTTAACCATGAAAATATGGACGCAGCCCGTTTAAAATTTTCAGATTTACCAGAGGCTAGAACGCTCGCATTTAATATTAAGAAACGTGCTGATGAACTTGAAAGTGAATTTTACCATTGTGAGAAAGATATAAAAAAAGACGTAATGTTGCTAGCTCAGAAACATAAAAAGCATTAGGCTCACTTTAGTGATAGATATAGATCTTTTAGAAAAGACTATAACGATAGAGGACTCTTCAGGAACGCTCAAAGCAAGTCAGACAAGCCAGTTAACATTTTGGGGATTTAGACAGTCACCAAAGCAGAACCATTATCAGCTCAAGCCTATTGTTTCTCCAGAGGAAATTGATATAATAATTCTCAAAGTAATCAAATATTTAGATAAAGAAAAAATTCCCTTTTCCCTATCTACAAGTTGCGAAAAATACGTTTCACAACTGTACAAAGAAAAAGACGAAATTAATAGAATAAGAAAACAAGCAAAGGATTATAAGAACGGTAATTTTGACAATTCTGAATTCAATCGATTCATTACGTTCATTTCTAGACATATTCCAAGAACATTAAAGGGGCATCAGATAAAAGCGACCTTTCATCACTATTTAATAAAAAATGCTGCGAATTTTTCTGTCCCAGGTAGCGGCAAGACTGCGGTAATCTTAACACTTTATGAGAAACTAAAGCTTGATGGCGAAGTCAATATGCTATTTGTGGTAGGCCCCGTAGCGTGTTTTACGCCCTGGAGAACTGAATTTGTGGAAACTCTTGGGCGGGAACCTACATATAAAATATTGGCTGGAGGTGAACAAGATTCTAGAAAAGCAGAATATTTTTGTCCAAGTCCAAAGAAAAATGAATTGTATTTAACCACCTATCAAACTCTGGTAAACGACCAAGATGAAGTGTCTAGGTTTTTTCAACAACAAGGAATTAAAGCTTTTCTTGTTATAGATGAAGCACATTACATAAAACAAATTGGGGGGATATGGGCAAGTGCCATATTACATTTATCTAAGTTCGCTAAGTATAGGTGTATCTTAACAGGGACTCCAATGCCACGAAGTTATATGGATATATTTAATCTGTTTGATTTTCTATGGCCTCATAACAGTCCTTTAAACTCTGAAAGTAAAATCAGAATTAAGATTAGTGAAGAAAAAGGCGACTTAGCTCAAGTAAAAACAATGTTAGGAGAAACGATGGGACCTTATTTCTATAGAGTGAGGAAATCTGAACTTGGGCTTATTCCTCCGATTTTCCATCCTCCATACGTTATTGCCATGAATAAATATGAAAAAATAGTATACGAGGCTATTTTAAAAAAAATAGGATTATATTCAGAACAAGATTACCTAAAAAACTTTGAATTATTAATGAAGCTAAAAAGGGGGAGAATTATCAGGCTGAGACAAGCTGTTTCGTATGTAAAATTATTGTCTACTGCCGTAGATAATTACAATGAGGATCTAATCGAAGATGAATCAAATTTGAGTAAAATTATCTATAATTATGATAATTTGGAATTGCCAGCAAAATTAGAATACCTAAATAAACTTATTGCAGGGTTACAGAATAAAAACTTAAAAGTCGTGATTTGGGCTCACTTTATCAAGACTCTTGAGCTAATTGTCGATTATTTAAAAGAAGAAGGATTTTATTGTAAGCTAATCTATGGGAAAACGCCAATTGAACACGAATCTCTAGAAGAAGAAGAAAGCCGAGAGAAAATTCGCAATGAATTTATGGATCCACAGAGTGGACTTAATATATTGGTGGCTAACCCAGGAGCCTGTGGCGAATCAGTTTCACTGCATAAAACATGTTTCCATGCCATTTACTATGACTTGTCTTATAACTGTGCTCAATATCTGCAATCTCTGGATAGAATACATAGAGTAGGGGGCTCTGAAATAAATCAAGCACATTATCATTTCCTGCAATATGAAGATACAATCGACCAAGATATAAAAGCGAATTTAGATAAGAAAGCAAAAAGAATGTACGAGGTTATTGAAGAAGATTATAACATATATTCTCTTGACATGTTTGAAGAAGACGATGAGTCTGAAGCCTATAAAAGACTTTTTTCTTAATTGAAGATGTTCCCTTTTGATAAAATTTCTTTAAATCAGATATTAGTTTTATCGGTTGTCTTAGCGGAATCAACATTATTGGAAAATGAATTCATTGAAGAAAAACATCTAAAACGTGCCCCCAACTATAGGGAGACTATAGAGTTCTTAAGCAAGATCGGCTCAATATCTAAAAAAGGGAATAGGATAATTTTGGAGCCTGAATATAAGGCAGCTTTAGAGAAATTTAAAGAAGCCCCAAATCGAGAAGGAGTTATCAGAGAATACCTTGTTAAGATTTTTATAGTCAAAATAAATTGCTTTTCCAAGTATATTTCGGATTTCTTAACTTTGTTTCAACTTAGAAATGATAAATATGAATTTTCATCTACACCACATCAAAGACTTTTATATAGTGGCCTAAGGAATCTGTTAATTAGCATTGGTTTTCTAGAGCTAGATCCGGACAAAAGAAAAGTCGTTGTTTCGGAGGAGTTTGTCCAAATTTATAAAGCATCATTAATTTCTGAAGCACTACCTTTAGATGAGTTTTTGGATATTATAAAAAGAAGAAATAATTTGGCATTAGCTGCAGAATTAGAGGTTCTCAAGTATGAAAAGAAAAGGTTGTCTCGATTTCCTCTTCTAGTCGATAAGATTGAACACGTTTCTCTTGAAGATGTCTGTGCCGGATATGACATAAAAAGTTTCGATATGGATTATGATGAAAGGGGCCAACCTATTCCAAGATATATTGAAGTAAAAGCAGTTTCGCCGGTAAATTTCAGTTTTTATTGGTCCAGGAATGAGATAGATAAAGCAAGAAAAAGCCGTCAACAATACTATTTATACTTAATACCAGTGCTAAGTAATAGAAACTTTGATGTTAAGAATATATTAGTAATTAAAGACGCATATTTAAATGTATATATAGATCGTAAGAAATGGAGACGAGAAGAAGAGCTTATTGAGTTTTCTCTACCAAAAGATAAAAACACTAATAAGGCTGGCAAAAATATGTCTGGACCGGAAAAGTAGATATTGATATAAAAAGAATATGAGACCTAGAAAATTGGATATTATTTATAAAGGAGACTGTCTTAATATCTTGAAAACATTTCCTTCCAAGAGTGTGGATCTAATTTTCACCTCTCCCCCGTATGCGGAAAAAAGAAAGAGTCAATATGGAGGAATACATCAACGTAAATATTTAGAATGGTTCATGCCAATTTCAGATCAATTATATAGAATACTTAAACCGACTGGCTCCTTTATTATCGATATTAAAGAAAATGTACTGGATTGTGAGCGACAAACATTTGTCTTGGAATTGATATTAGCACTAAAGAAAAAAGGGTGGTTATGGATAGAAGAATATTGCTGGTATAAAAAAAATTCTTATCCAGGGAAATGGGTGCATAGATTTAGGGATGCTTGGGAGAGATGTTATCATTTAACGAAAAGAAGAAATTTTAGAATGTATCAAGATGCTGTTAAAGTGCCCATAGGAGATTGGGCCAAAGAACGATTTAAGTCGATGAGTGAAAACGATTTTATTAGGAGTATTTCTGGTACTAAGAGCGAATTTGGCCGAAACGTATCAAATTGGCTAAATAAAAAGAAAGTTTACCCTCATAATGTCGTTGTATTTGAAAAAGAGCATTATTTAGAGCCAACAAATGTAATAAGATTTCCTACAGAATGTCATAATCGGAATCATCCGGCGGCTTTTCCTATCGAGTTGCCATTCTGGTTCATAAAACTATTTACGAAGAAGGGGGATATTATTTTGGATCCTTTTATGGGTATCGGAACTACTGCCCTTGCTTCAATATTATTGGATAGAAGATATGTTGGGATCGAAATAGTCAAAGAATATATAACAGAAGCCAGAAGGAATATTGCAGAACTAAAAGATGCAAGATCAATAAATACGAAGAGACGGGAACCTCGATAAGAAACAATTTTTAGTTTGTTAATTTCTTACTCAATATACGAAAACGTGAAGCCAGGAGAAAAATCATGGAGGATCAAGACAAAAAAGTATCAGATCAACTTGTTCGTCTTATCCAGATAATATTCGGATTTGTTCTTGCTCAAAGCATTAGCCGATACGAAGAGATATTTTTACATCCGCTCAACAGAAATCATTTTTTGGCTGCCCTAGCAATTATTACTATTTTTTTAACAACTGTTCTCAGCTGGATTGACTGGCACATTACTATGGGGCTTCGTCCTTATAATTTCAATCCTAGAGACCGGCGCTGGAGAATAATTGATGAGTTTCGCCTTTTCTCAGATATGATAGTAGTTATCGTATACGCTTATGTTTTGCTTACCATCAAAGATTTTTCTTCTGACCCAAGAGCTGATATTTCGGGATATTTATTGGGGTTCTTCTTTATTTTTTTGGGCTACTTTTTTTCTGGATATCTAAGAAGACTATCATATGGCCGGCTTGCTTCTCAACTTGGCATAATCATTGTATTTGGAATATTCTACCTACTCCTTTTCCTCGCCTATTATTGCCATTTATTTGATCTTATAACCAAGGAAAATATTGAGAAGTCAAACATATATGGGATTCTCATAGTTTTGTTGTCTATGCTCGCATATAGGCTGATCAGGAGACATAAAAGAAATATATCACAAAAAAGAAAAAAGGAAGGCCTTAAAATTGGAATTGATGTCGATGGAGTTTTAGCAGATCAAATTTATGGCATTTTGCCTAGGATTAAAAGACGCACAGGCATTTCTATGAATTATGAAGATATAAAAGAATGGAATTTACGTGTCGGCCAATCTAATATCGAACAAGAGATATTATTGGCAATGGAAGACCGAGAGTATATTCTTTCTATGCCATCCCATTCCCATGCTTTATATACGATCAATAACTTATATAAGAACAATTTTATCGAAATTATCACAGCTCGGCCAGCGTTTGCGGAAGAATGGACCAAGCTTTGGCTTTCAAGACACGGATTCTCATTTGACAGCATCAAGCCCTCAAAAGAAATGAAGAAAAGTCAGTTTGCTACCGATATCCTAGTGGATGACTACATCAACAACATAAAAGAATATCTTGAAGGGACTAATGGATTTGCCGTTCTCGTAGATCAACCCTGGAATAAAAATCGTGATGATCTATCACAATTTATTAATAGTGGCCGGCTAAAGATTATTAGTTCACTTCGAGATCTCCCCGAGCTAGTTGAAAATATTCATAAAGCAATCTTGAAAAGAGACCGTGCCTAAAACGAACAGCTTTGGAAGTGTGTTGATCTGTTCGTGGAGAAAATTACAGTAGCAATGTGTATGAATGGATCGAAAAATAATTAGAATAAATGCCGGTCTTAAAGAAAAATATAAATTTGAGTAACAGGCAAGCTAGATCTTGCGAGAAACGACTTGGATACCCAATTTTTGCGCCTAAACCCACCGGGGCAAAGTGAGGAGGGCATGCCTCAATTTCCTGGTACCACCTTATTCGCGGCCATTTCCTGTTCTGGACATCGATCATTAGCCTGATATAACATTTTTATGGACGCGGGAGTATCGTCATGGGGCTCAGAGGGGATAGATCTCAAGCGTACGGAAAAAGCAAACTTTTATAGTCCGTTCGTTCCAAACCGAAGAGGAGAATTCTTCATGCCGCGCTTGCCGATCCGGGCGTACTTCCGATCCTTTCTCCGCGCCCGTCTTATTTGGGCCGTTGCCTTCATCGTTTTCGTCGCCGGCCTGCCGGCCTGTAAACCGGCGGCCTCGGGGCTCGACGCAGGCTTCCTTCATCCGCCGGATTCTGCCAAGCCCCGCGTTTATTGGTGGTGGCTGTTCAACCGCGTCGACAAGGCCGCGATCACCCGCGATCTCGAGGAGTTCAGGGCCAAGGGCATCAGCGGCGTCAACCTGATCTGTACGGGCGGATACGCGGGCCTGGCGCCTCTTCCGGGCGTGAAATTCCTGGGCCCGGAATGGCGCGAGCTCTTCCGCCACGCCGTCAAGGAAGCGGCCCGGCTGAAGATCGAGATGGGCTTCAACCTGGCCGGAGGCTGGGTCATGATCGGCCCCTGGGTCACCCCGGACAACGCCATGAAGAAAGTCGCGCAGTCCGAACTCAAAGTGCGGGGCCCGGGAAAATTCCGCGGCGCGCTGCCCGCGCCCCCGACCGTCGACGGCTATTACAGGGACGTCTGGGTCCAGGCTTTCCCGGAAGGACCGGACAAGGCGGTCGATCCCCGAACGATCGTCGACGTGACCGACCGGTTGAGTGCGGACGGCCTTTTCGACTGGGACGTCCCGGCGGGCGCTTGGATCATTTTACGGACCGGATATACGCTGACCGGAAGCCGCTGGGATCCTTACCCGAAAGGCGACACCTTTGCCGAGGGGGCGGGCTATCAAATCGATTACCTGGATCCGGCGGCGCTCGATGACCATTTCCGCCATCTCGGCCAAACGGTCCTGGACGAGGCCGCCAAGGCGGGAGGGCGCTTGGACTACCTCTGGTCGGACAGCTGGGAATGCGGAAAGCTGACCTGGACCCGGGATTTTCCAGCCCAATTCCTCCGTTTCCGCGGCTATAACCTGAAACCGTATCTACCGGCGCTCGCCGGCCGCATCGTGGTCGACGCCGAAGTCACCGCGCGGTTCAAGGAAGATTTCGACCGCACAATAGAGGATTGTCTGGCCGAAAATTTCTATGGCCATTTCGCCGAGCTCTGCCACCAGCGGGGAATCCGCATGGGCAGCGAGGCGGCCGGCCCGGGCAATCTCCCGCCCATGGATTCGCTGAAAAACGAGGGCCGCTGTGATTTGCCGGCCGGCGAATTCTGGGTCAACCACCATTTCGATTTCCCCGGCGGCTACAACGCGGATCCCCTGATGAGGCTCAATCTCAAGCAGACCGCCTCGGCCGCCCATATTTACGGCAAGCCCCAGTCTATGGCCGAGTCGTTCACCCAGCAGGAGCGCGATCGAACGCACTGGTCGCTGGCGCCGTCCGACCTCAAGCCCTACGTCGACGCCGCCTTCGGCGAAGGGATCAACTCCATCATGCTGCACCAGGCCACCTGCCAGCCGCCCTCGGACGGCAAGCCCGGCTATGAATTCTGCGCCGGCCAGCATTGGAACGCCAACAGCACTTGGTGGGAGCAATCGCCGGCCTTCTTCGCCTACCTTGCGCGCTGCCAGTATATGCTCCAACAGGGAGTCTTCGCCAGCGACGTCTGCTATTACCTCGGCGACCGGCCACCGGTCATCGCCCCGCCCAAAGCCGAGGACCCGGCGCTCGGCCCCGGCTATGATTTCGACTATGCCAACACCGAAGCCCTCCTGACCCGAATGTCGGTCGAAGGCGGCCGGATCGTTCTTCCCGACGGCCTGAGCTACCGGCTCCTCGTCCTGCAGAATTGCACGACCACTTCCCCGGAAACGGCCAAGATGATCGGCGACGCGCTTTCCCTGTCCGTATCGCCCATTCCCTCGCGGTCGATGCCGCTCGAAGCGGTCCGTAAGATCCGCGATCTCGTCCGCGCCGGGGCGACGGTCGTCGGGCCCAAACCGGAGAAGGCGTCCGGACTGAAGGATTATCCGCGCTGCGACGACGAAGTCCGCGCCATCGCCGACGAGGTTTGGGGCGATTGCGACGGAAAAACTCGCACCGAACATCGCTACGGCCAAGGCCGGGTGATCTGGGGCAAAACCCCGCGCGAGATCCTGGCGGAGGACGGCGTACCGCCGGATTTCGAAGCGTCCCCCGTCGGCGGCAAACCGGCCGGCTTGGACTTCATCCATCGCACAGCCGCCGGAACGGAGATTTATTTCGTTTCCAACCGGAAAGGCTATCCCCTCTCCTCGGACTGCGCCTTCCGTGTCACTGGGAAACGGCCTGAGATCTGGGACCCGATCCTTGGGGAAATCCGAGACGCCGCCGCTTTCCGCCAGGCGGGCGGCCGGACCATCGTGCCCCTGGACTTCGCTCCGATGCAATCGTTTTTCGTCGTTTTCCGAAAACCGATCGCCGCCGAGGCGTCGGGAACTACGCCGCGCAATTTCCCCCGGCTCGTTTCCGTCCAGGAAATCGCGGGCGGCTGGAAGGTCGAGTTCGACCCGCGATGGGGCGGGCCTGAATCGGCCGAATTCCCTGAGCTCGTGAGCTGGACGCGGCGTCCGGAAGATGACATCAAATATTATTCCGGCAAGGCGACCTATCGCAAAACGTTCGACCTGAAGCCGTTCGCGGCGGCCCTATCTCGGAAACGCGTATTCCTCGATCTCGGCGCGGTCAAGGCCGTCGCCGAAGTCAGGCTGAACGGACGATCGCTGGGCGTCCTGTGGACGGCGCCCTGGCGCGTCGACATCACCAACGCCTTCCGCCCGGAAGGCAATACGCTGGAGATCGATGTCGTCAACCTGTGGGCCAACCGCGTCATCGGCGATCTCAACCTCCCCAAAGAAAAACGCGTCACCGTGACCCACGACGCTTTCCGATTCGACATGATCACCAAAACGACCTCGCTTCTGGACTCGGGCCTGCTCGGTCCGGTGTCCATCCTGCGGGAGGCCGGAGAAAACGAAACCTTTTGATGGATAAAGGCGTTCCCGGATTTACAACGGAAGTCCCTTATATAATGCGCTTTCGCTTTGAGCGCAGCTTCCTACACACGGTAGAAGTCAGAGGTTCAAATCCTCTATCCCCCATCCTTTCCCAAAACGTCAACCAGCATCCCCTCCTAAATTCTAGGAGGGGTTGGGGAGGTTAAGATATTTAGAAAAATTCTGGGAGACGTTTTGGGCAACGGACGCCGTCGATTCCCTCCTTCTTGGAAGGGGGCAGGGGGTATAAGATGACTAAGAAAATACAAGAAGGCGTCTTCGGCGCCTGACGCCACGAAGGTCTTCAAACAGGTCGCGCCTATATTGGCCGAGGAGCGGGCGGAATATTTTTAAGGACATTTAGTTTTGATGCGGGACGGAGGTCTATTGAATTTTGGGGAGTTTTCCAGCCGTCCGCAACGATGATGTTGCCGGTGGGCCCGTCTCAGGCCAATTTCGTTGTTCTTGACTTCGACCCGAGGTCGGGAATATCATTTTTTCGTGAAGAGCGGCAGCGGTTCCGAGCTGAATGTGGGGAAGGGCGTGCAATACAGAAAAGCAAATCCTTATACCTTGGACATGCTTAGTGTTAAGTAAAAAGGAGATGTCGTTATGAAAAAATATGTATTTCTAATACTTATCCTCTGCCTTGTTCTGATGATTCTTACTGGTTATAGCAATCAAATAAAAAAGGGAGGAGCCCGGTTTTCAGTCAATGAGCGAAGCACGGCAACAGTCAAATTTATACCACTTAAAAAAGATGCAGCTATCATCCTTTCGGTTCAGCAGAATAGCCTGGATAAGGAATACACTGAAGCTATGAATGCTGCAAGAAAACTTTTCAAGGAGCCCATCGCAACACCTCCTTCGCCGCCCGATATCAATTTAAAGTGTCCAGAAGGTGGAGCGATGGAAAGGCTGGGCGGTATTTATTACAAAACAGTTGTTCAGCCTGAGGAGCCGGTTTGTGAAAGATTGCTTTCAGCAGCCAAACAGCTTCGCCTTGCATCCGAAGCTGCAGAAGAAAAAGCAAAAGATGCTATTGACATTGCTGGCCTTCTGTTCAAACGCAATTTCAAGAAGGTCGATACTCTTATCCGGGCCTACAAGCCTGCCCCAGAAAAATTGGCTGCAGTAGGTTATGCCTCTCTCAGGATATACAAAGAGGCTGCGTTATTGGGAGTGCAGGAGACCCCACCCCTTGACGTGTTAGGCGACTGGGCAGCTAAGGCCGCTGATCAATATCTGCGCGAACTCCGCACAAATCATGACTACAAGGCCATATCGGCCTTTATCGAATTGACCAAACAAGCTCAAATGCTGGGCATTAGTGAATCCTCTCTTGACTTTTTCGAGAAAATGCGCGGCGCTTTAGCCTTTAAAGTGGATTTTGATGTGTCCTGCTATGTGGGCGCGGGAGGGCAGAGGATGACACTGAAGGGCAGTGTGAAACTAACTGCCGATAGCACGTTGCTCGCTATTACAGGCGAGGGTTCGGGAGAATATGTGTCTTACACCCACGCACCCACAAAGGCTAAGACAACGCTTGATTTAGCAAATAGCCGCTACTCGGTCTGGATGAGGCTTCTTGAACTCAAGCCCTGTGAGGGTAGCGTTAAGCTTTTTGTTGATAAGATTGGATCAGATACAGAAAAATGGTATAATCCGGTATCTGGCAAAAGGTTTACGGCCCCAAGTGAAGATGTGGACTTATTTGTCAAGATGCTGACCGATAAGCTTTTTCAAGAATACAACGCCGAGGGAGGGGGGTTTAACTTCACCATGCCTATTCAAAACCTTCAGGTCCAGATGTGCAACAGTAATTTCGTTCAGACAGGTACTATAGATACACCGGACGGAAGTGTTGAGGCTTCGATTACGTATAACATAACGATTACGCATACACCAAATTAATGTATTCTTCTCATTAAGAAGACAATTTTTTTATAGTGGGATGTGCCCGCTTCTATCCCAAGCCCAATTTTGACTTCAGTATTCCATGTCTTCAACTTTCCTTTCTATTTGAAAGGGCGAGCAGAGCTCGTTCCCAGAAGCGCGTATCGGGGCGAGAAAACGTCCACCGGCGTTGACGCTCGACTCGGAGAATGGAAACGGCCCGAGGCAATCCGAATGCTTAAGAACTGCGCCCAAAGTGTGCCCAAAAATATCGAAAACTATCGAAAAATATCTAAATCCATCGAAATCCGGAAGGCCTTGAAAACGGCTGGTTTCTAGGGAATACCCTTTATTTTCTACACTTTAGCTTTTTCCGCTGCTTCCTACACACGGCAGGAGTCACAGGTTCATTTAAAAAATCTTGCCATCCTTTCCTTAGATTTTTTGGAAGAGCCCGTGATTGCCAATTAAGTTCCTTGGCAATTTTAACCTCGGCCTTGGCGGAAGTACTCGTTCGGCGCAGTCCGCGGCCCAGATTGCAAGCAATCTCTGATCTTGTATGTCGTATTTTTTCATAAATTATTTTATTACTTTCCAATTCATAATATTTTTCGTGGCAGTTAAATGTTCACCTATGTGACCCGGGAACAGGCCTATTTCCATAGATCAGGGGCATTAGGGCAGGATGGGGATCTGGGATACAAAGGCTTCCACTTTCTTCTGCCAGCCCTCTTCCAGCGGCCCCTTGAGGCCGGTCACCAGAATCTTGCCCTCGGCGACCTTGACCAGGCCCTTTTCTTGCAGTATTTCGTTCATGATAGGGATTATGCGCTGCCACTTGGCCTGCTCCTCTTCGGTGGGCATCCGTCCGGTCTTCTTGTCTGGCTGAGGTGCGGCCTCAGTGGTCAGGATGGCGTATTTCGTTCCCGATAGCAACGTGGCTTTCTTCAGGAAACGGCGCATGCCTCCGATGGGCTTGCCCATGCGCCCCGGTGAGCTGAACAGGTACAGGTCGGCCGGCGGCATCTCCTTTGGCCTCGCATCCCGGATGTGATGGACGTTGACAGTGACCCCTTTGGCGGCCATCAGCTTCTTGAACTCCTCTGCGACCATGGCTCCGTTTCCATACCTCGAGGCATGAAAATATTCGATCTTCATGGCGAACCCTCTCATTTCCTCGGCAATTTATTTCGCAGCAAGGTCGGTGCCGCCTTACTTTGAGTCGCAAACAACGATAGTTCTTACCATAGAAACGGACCTCCTTTCAACTCTATCGAGGTGCCTGTCCAGGTCGTGGATCCGAATCCCCCGATCGCGAGCGGCGTTCCGGGTTTTGTTTTGCGTGACGAAGTCCATGGAAAATAAGGAGTTCACGCGCTTGACAGGGCGTCGGCCGGTCAGGGAGAATAGGGCGAAGTCCCCGGAGAAATCCCGCGAAGGAGGCGTCGCCATGCCGAACATCCGTCCTGTTCGTCCGCTGTGAGGAATCCGTGAACCGGCGCCAATTCAGCTTAATTGGTCTTCTTTTTGTGACAATATTGTGGTTGCCTTCAGCTGGGCAAAACCTAAAACTTCCCATGGGATTTCCGGACCGTTCGCCCGATCTGAATGTTCTGCCCGGCTTTAAGAATCCGCCTAAGGGTTACGGTGAGGTGTCGTTTTACTGGTGGATTGGCGATCCTTTGACCAAAGAGCGAATCCTGTGGCAATTGGATCAGTTAAAAGACAAGAGTATCACAGGCCTCTAGATCAACTATTGCCATACCGATACAGGGGGTGCAACTTATGGCCTGACCTATCCGAGCCAACCGGCCCTGTTCAGTAACCAATGGTGGGAACTTTTCCAATGGTTTTTAAAAGAGGCAAAAAAAAGAGATATGTCAGTCAGTCTGAGCGATTACACGCTCGGGGCTGCCGGACAGGGTTGGTTTATCGATGAAATGCTGGACGAGAACCCGAACCTGCATGGTGCAAAACTCGAGTCAAAAAAGTATGAATTAGCCGGAAATCAGGATTTCAAAACCGCTATTCCCGAGAATATCCTCACAGCTACTGCTTATCAAAATGTAAACGGGACTTTGTCTCCGAACCCCTCAATTGATCTTAAACCCATGATTAAAAATTCGGAGCTGACATGGAAAGCACCGGCGGGGAACTGGGAAATTGTTTTGGTTTACAGAAACAATGTAAAAACATCTTTCGATCCAATGAACCCCTTAAGCGGGGCCAAAGTGGCCGAAAAGTTTTATCAACGTTTCGAAGACCATTGTCCGGGTGAAAGTGGCAAAGGATTGAATTTCTTTTTCTCCGATGAGCTAAGTTTTGGGTTAAGAGGCTTTTTGTGGAACGATGCTTTTGCCACCGAGTTCAAAAAGCGGAAGGGCTACGACATTCTTCCTGAACTCACCAACCTGTTTGCAGATCTGGGGTCAAAATCATACAAGATCAGGCTCGATTACAATGATGTGATGGTTGCCCTTACGGAAGAAGGATTTTTTAAGCCCTTGTATGAATGGCATACCAGCCGGGGAATGCTCTTTGGCTGCGACCATGGCGGACGAGGCCGTGATGTAACGGAGTTTGGAGACTATTTTCGCACTCAACGCTGGATGTCGGGTCCGGGGTGCGACCAGCCGGGATTGGGCAGAGATATCGTGAAGAACAAGGTGGCCAGCTCTATCGCCCACCTTTACCAACGTCCGAGAACCTGGCTGGAAGGGTTCTACGGCAGCGGCTGGGGCACCAGCAGCGAAGAGGTTGCAGACGCAACAATTGCCAATTTTGCCATGGGACACAATTTGCTCAGCCTGCATGGGCTCTACTATTCCACTCATGGCAGCTGGTGGGAATGGGCCCCCCCCGATAATCATTTCCGTCAGCCGTATTGGGAACACATGGGGAGTTTTCTGAAATGCTCCGAACGGCTCAGCTATGTTTTGTCCCAGGGTTACCACCGCTGTGATGTGGCGATCATATATCCTGTGGCTCCGATGGAAGCAAATCTCAAAGGGAAAGAGTCGACGGTTACAGCATTTGCCATTGCCGAGGATCTTTATCCCTCCGGAATCGACTTCGATTTTATGGATTTTGAATCGCTGAAACGTTGTCAGGTTCGAAATAAAGAACTCCATGTCAGCGGTGAGAAGTATAAGCTTTTGATATTGCCCTCGCTGTCGGCCGTGCGCTATTCCACCATGGAAAAGGCTCTGGAATTCTTCCGGTCGGGCGGAATTGTGCTCGCCGTTGGCTCACTTCCCGAGGCCAGCGACCGAATCGGGGGCAACGACGAGAAACTCCAGGCGATGATAAAGGAGATGTTCGGAACGACTTTTTCAGAAAAACACGACGCGACGAAGGGTTATTCCCGAAAAAGCAAAACTGGCGGAATAGGAATGTTTATCCTTAATCCGCTTGAGGTGAAAAATGTGTTTACCGATTTGATTCAACCTGATTTTAAAGTATTGTCCGGAAATGCGGCTTCAAACATACTTCACCGTAAGGCGGGCGAACGTAATTTGTATTTTGTTTACGGCGTTCCGAAGCGGACAAAATGTTTTTTCAGGTGTTCTGGAAAGGTTGAACTCTGGAATCCATGGGATGGGGAAGTCCGGCCGTTAAAGGTTTCAGCCGTTTCTGAAACAGGAACGATCATTCAGCTTCCGCTGGAAAAGAATGAACCTCAATTAATCGTTTTCAGCCCGGGACAACCTGAAATTGAAAAAGCTATTGGGGAATCCATAAAAAAGACAGATTCTCTGATCATTGACAACAACTGGGAGTTTGAGCTGAAACCAACCCTCGACAACAAGTATGGCGATTACCGGTTGCCAGCTTTCGACGGCAAGCTGGGCGTTGAAGTCTGGAAAATGAAGTATGCGGATGAAACCACCCTCAACCCTGATTGGCAAAACCCTGATTTGGATGACAGCCACTGGACGACAGCCACCGTTTCGTATGGCCCTCAATTCTGGAAACTTGGCCCGCTGCCGGCCGGTGTTGATTCGGCGGAAGTTGAGACAAAATTGTCTTCTCTTAAACAGATTGATATTGACCAGCCGGTTGACATAAACGGCACAAAATACTCATGGAAACCCTATGAGTTTTCATGGAGATGGGGTTTGAAGGATGATGCCGGACATCAGGGTTACCATGGGATGAAAGGGCGGGTCAACAATGAATTGATCGCCCTTGGCAAGATCGACAAATCGAATAAAGCCATGCCGGTTTATCCGCTTAAAGCGGAAGAGGAAGGTTCGGTTTATTATTTGTGGTCAACGGTTTTGGCGCCCCGCCAAATGGAGACAAAGATAAGTAAGTCAGGCATAGTGCCCTCAAAAGTCTATGTCAATCAAACTCCGGTTCAAAATGGTAAAGAGGTCGTTGAACTGAAGTCGGGCAGTAATCCGGTTTTACTTAGGTACGACAACGTAGGACGTGGATTTTTTGTTTTCGAAGATAGCCAGTCCAAGACCGGATGGAAGCAATCTGTTCCACTGGCGACCGAATGGTCTCGGAAACCATCGGTTCTTCCGTTTAACTGTCTACCGCAAGCAAAAAACCGGTTTGGCTGGTATCGTTTCATGGCCCCACCCAAAGCCCGCACCATGTTTATTCAGTCAATTTCAAAGCCAAAAGTGTGGATTTCCGGAACTGAATTTCCGTGCCGACAGGCTCAACCAAAGCCGGAAATGATCGTTGATACGAACGTACCTGTATGGGAAATTGTTTTCTCGGACACCGCGATGAATTCCTCCACGGTAGCCCTGAGAATTGAACAATCGCCCGGTTTTTACGGAGGAGCCGCCATTCCTGAGCCGGTTGTGTTTGAATGCGGAAACGGCAAGATTCAATTGGGAGACCTGGGCGAAAACGAATCATTAAAAACCTACTCTGGAGGTATGTGGTATCGTAAAACTCTGAATATAAATGCCGAACAAGCAAATTCGAATCATATTACCATTGATTTGGGCAAAGTGGTATCTTCGGCAGAGGTTTTTGTCAACCGGAAATCGGCAGGCATAAAACTATCTGCACCCTGGAAATTCGATCTCACCGGAAAATTGCAGCCGGGTGAAAACCGGATTGAGATTCTGGTATACAATACTCTTGGGAATCATTATCTAACGACCCCTTCCATGTATGTGGGAAGAACAAATTCCGGTTTGATCGGACCTGTCAGATTAGAGTTCTCAACCATTATGGAAAAGAAATAAATACTAAAATAAAGAGGTTGCGACGATCTTCAGTTTCTGCGTAATCGGCTTTCCGCCGACCTCGCACCTGGCCGTAATGATGTGGATGCCCGGCGCCTTGAAGCTGTGGGAGAATTCCGAATACTGTTATCAAACAGCACGTCATGTGCCGACCGCGAGAATTGATCGCGTAGTCAATGAAGATGAATTATAATGAACAGAAGGATAGGAGACGCGCGGCGGCTAAGCCCGACCGTTAGCCAGAGAATAGATAAAGTGTATCTGGGAGTGTCCGTGGCAAGGATAACAAACGCAATAAAACGTACTCCGCCGGGGCTGACATTATTATTTCTTGCTCCTGTGTTGGGGGAGCTCGTCTCAGTTCATCAAACCCCTTTGGAGTTCATTAACCCTTTGAACTTCATCATTCTGTCATTGCCTTATGGCTTTGGAGCGCTCATATGCCGAGAGTTGGTGGTTCGGTGGAAGAAAGGGCGAATTAGCTTGTTGCTCCTTGGAGTGGCTTATGGTTTGTATGAAGAGGCGATCGTCGTTTACTCTGTTTTTGATCCCAACTGGGCAGAACTCGGTTCTTTGGCGCGCTATGGTTTCTTTGCGGGGGTCAATTGGACCTGGGGTGCGCTCACAGTTCACTTTCACACTCTCATCAGCATTGGTGCGAGCGTTGTACTGACTGAGATTTTGTATCCGGAACGACGACATCAGCGATGGCTTGGCAACAAGGCGCTAGCGAGTTGCTTTGCAGGTATTTTATTGTGGGTTCCGATTATGGGGCTCATCATGATTTTGGATATGGGACGCCCTTTCCCGCCGTTGGGATGGTATTGTTTATCCTGGCTGGCTGTCCTTATGTTGGGGTGGGCTGCTCACCATCTGCCAAGCCAGCCAATTCTCGCTGTCAAGCGGACTGTTCCTCGGCTGATTTATTTCTTTTTGTTGGGCCTTGTGAATATGTCCGCTTTCTTTTTGACTGTTTTTTTGACACCTGAGTTTCGAGTTATTCCCTTGTGGGCGACAATGCTATGGCTATTGATGCTTGACGTTGGAACCGCATGGGTGGTTTACCATTGGTCAGGAAATGGATATAGCTGGGATGACCGCCACCGTCTGGCTTTAATCGCGGGTCTGTTAGGATTCTTTGTGTATTTCAGCTTTGATAAAGATCTAAAGCATTGGACTGGGACTAGTCTTGTAGGACTTGCAACGGTCATTGGATTGTGGCAATTATGGCGCAGAGTTGGCCGGCGTATGCAGTCTCAAGGCATAATAGGCGGAAGGCGACTCGAAGAAGACCATTGTCGTCGTGGCCCATCACGACACTCCGAAAACGGGATTCCTCTATAACAAGAAAGTCGCCGACCGTCTCGCTCCGCTTTTCCGTCATCTCCCCCCCTCAACAGGATTTACGCTCCTCCTTGGTGCTGACGCTGATCGGGCTTGACAACAAGTCCATCCCGCCGAATTTTCATAAGTCATCCGATACATTCGACAGACTCGACCTGGCTGTCCTGAAACGGGCGGCTGACATTGTCGAGCTTCTCATCCGAAACTCCGGATGATTCCGAGCAAGGCCGGCTATCGATATGGCCAGGACGTGCGCGCCCAGGAGACGATGGATTATCCGGCATTCATCGCCCGGGTGACTTCCCATGACCGGCCTTCTTCGCGGCCATTTCCTGTTCCCCTGTCAAGCCATTTAAAAACCTTACTGTAGCAGGTATCATCTAACGGTCGATCGTCCGGGCGCCGATTCTCAAGATCTTGGTCTCTTGGAGCAAGCCCAGGGCATACCGGCGGCGGATCCATGGCAACCACAGCTCGAGGATTCCCTTCAAGCGGACCGACCAGGGATAATCCGCCTCTTCCCAGATCTTCTCGATCACGGCCAAAACGTCCTTGGTGTAATGACGTTTCCGAGTTCGAGGGGTTTTTGGAAGAGGAGGCTCGGAATCCTCCATCTGGTTGAGTTGGGCGATGGCGTACTGACGATGATAGCCCGTCGTAGCGCACAGTTCGTCCAGGATCTTAGTCTTCATCGTCTTGGGAGCTTTGCGATAGCGTTTCCACATCGCTTCCTTGAGGGCTTTGCGCATCCGTAGATCCATGCTCTAACCTCCTTCCCAATGAAGGTCAGAGTAAACAGAGCTCCTCGACCGCGTCCAGCGATAGTAAGATTTTTAAATGGCAAGACATATGCCCTTTCAGTAAGATTTTAGATGGCGCGATTCGCACAATTGACATCGATCACCAGGCGATGATATGGTATTTCTATATAAATTGTCAGTAGTGTCTAATCGAGAAAAATGAAAAGTCTTCCATCATGCACGTAATACAGAGGATACGGCCGGTTTCGGCCGTAATCGATTTGAACGCGATTTTGTATAATCGGCGCTCTTCCGCACGTAAA